>JGI20225J20221_1000865_pt2 | contig 40666 bp, 30 predicted proteins | sample BioMet4_FD_20221 | JGI IMG/M metagenome (IMG submission 20221)
CGGACACAACTCAATGTTGGTACTTCGTCCGGCTGATGCTGAAGAAACTACAGAAGCATGGAAACTGGCTATGGAAAATACATCAACTCCTACAGGATTGATTTTCTCCCGTCAGAATATTGCCAATCTTCCTGCAGGAACAAACTATGCTGACTCTGCAAAGGGTGCATACATTGTAGCCGGAGCTGATCAGAATCCGGATGTAGTTCTTATCGCTTCAGGTTCTGAGGTTTCCACATTGGTAGCCGGTGCAGAATTGCTTCGCAAGGATGGTATCAAACTTCGCATTGTATCTGTTCCGTCTGAAGGATTGTTCCGCAGTCAGAGCAAAGAATATCAGGAATCAATTATCCCGGCAGGAGCCAAAGTATTTGGTCTTACTGCAGGTCTTCCTGTTAACCTCGAAGGTTTGGCCGGAGCCAATGGTAAGGTATTTGGTCTGGAATCATTCGGATTCTCTGCTCCTTACAAAACCCTTGACGAGAAACTTGGTTTCACTGCTCAGAACGTGTACAATCAGGTAAAGGTAATGTTATCAATAAAATGAATTAATAAAAGGGGCATTGAGTCTGATTTAAACAGAATTTTTAAAACGAACTGTAATGAGAAAGTCTATTATTATTTTATTGTGCCTATTAGCTCAAATATTACAAGCTAAAGAAAACTTTCAGATATTGTATGGGCCTTATTTACAAAATATGAGTGAAAATGAGGTCACTATTTTGTGGAAGACGAATAGAAGAGCAATCTCGTGGGTTGAAATTGCTCCACAAAGTAGTCAGCACTTTTATGCAGAAGAACATCCTCGTATATATCAAGCCAGTTTTGGAAAGAAGGTGATTAGCAAATTGCATAAAGTAAAGATAACAGGCCTGAGTAAAGGTACTACGTATAAATACCGTATTTGCTCGCAAGAAGTGATTAATCAGGAAGAACGGTATGTGCAATATGGAAAAACAGCATCGAGCATAGTTCTTCATAAGGAGCCGTTAACATTTACAACATTAGATAATGAAAAAGTATCTGTCAAATTCTGGATGGTAAATGATATTCATGCACAGAACGAGATCTTGCATAAATTAGTTGGAGATATCAAAGATAAGGCCGATTTTGTAGTATTTAACGGGGATATGTTAAGTGATATACGCTCAGAAAAGCATATTTTTAATGGGTTTATGAATGAAGCAATTAAATCCTTTGCTTCAGAAATACCTTTTTTCTATTGCAGAGGAAATCATGAGAATCGTGGTCAGTTCTCAACGGAATTCATTAATTACTTTCCAACAAATACAGGGATGCCTTATTATACGTTTCGTCAAGGTCCTGCCTTTTTTATTGTTTTGGATAGTGGTGAAGACAAACCTGATAATGATATAGCTTATTATGGTTTATCTGATTTTGAATCATATCTAAAGCAGGAAGTGGCTTGGCTGAAGAATATTGTTTTAAGTCGTGATTTTAAAGAGGCGCCATATAAGATTGTTTTTGTCCATATACCACCTGTTGGGATGTCATGGTATGGATCCTTAGTGGTAAAGAAGCAATTTGTTCCCATTTTGAATGATGCAGGGATTAATTTAATGCTTTGTGCTCATTTGCACAGATACTTGTATAATGAGAAAGGTCAGAATGGATGTAACTTTCCCATTATTGTCAATTCTAATATAGATGTTACAAAAGTAAATGTCGACAATTCTGGCATTGCATTAGAAATTCAAGATACATTAGGGGTGAAAATAAAACAGTTTCATTTTAAAAAATGATCCAGGATATCCGTATCGTATAAATCTGGAATAGAAAACTAGATTGAATCTTTTCTTTAAGAGGATAATTGCTTTATATTTATAATTAGGACTAATAAAAGTATTCAACTTCTGTACAGAAGAATTAATTGTTCTGTACAAAAGAAAAGATTGTTCTGTACAGAAGATTACATTCTTTTGTACAAGATAATCTTTTTTATTGGCGATAGATTATAAAACTTCTTGTGATTGATTATTATTCTTTATCCATAAAAAAACGAATAAAGCTTTTACATTATGTTTAAGTAACATGCGATAATATAGAGTCGTTGTTGCTAAATTGCAGGGGTACTTAATTCTTTAATAACCCAGAGAATCAAAGCTGCAAAAATAGTGAAAATGAATGCAATTGTGCTCCATAAAAATATTTTTTCTAGTTTCTCGTGTTTCTTATTTATAAATCCAGATTCGTCATAACGTGAGAACCATTTTCTGAAGATGCTCATAAAAATAAAATATTGCTTGTTTGTTGCTGCAAAGGTAACTTATCAGAGACTTTTATTTGTAAATAGAATGACTAGCTTTTAATATATTTTGAAAATAAAATAAACGTTAACAATTGTAATTATAAACCTGTTTCCATTCGAAAAAGATTTAAGGACTCTTTCTTCATTATTGTGAGATGTTTCAGATGTTTGCTGTTGATAATAAGAATGTTGGAGTTTTTTATTAAGAAATTGTTGGTTTGTATATTTAGGAAATAGAGCTGCTGTGGATTACAATTTCCGATTTGTATTCTCTTATAAAAGGTTAAAAAAATCCTTCCATTCTTTATCGTTAAATGTTTTCAGAGGATTATTGGAGGTTATAAAGCTGTTTGCCAGCTTACTCTTCTTTTCCTGCAGTTTGATAATTTTCTCCTCAATAGTGTCGCTGGTGATAAAGCGATAGACTATCACCTGTTTGGTTTGCCCAATACGGTGGGCACGGCTGACGGCCTGCATCTCTGCCGCTGGATTCCACCAAGGGTCAATAATAAATACATAATCCGCCTCTGTCAGGTTGAGACCTACACCACCGGCTTTCAAAGAAATTAGGAAGGCATAAATGTTCTTATCGTTGGAGAAGCGGGCAATCTCTTTTTCGCGGTCTGATGTTTGTCCAGTGAGTAGGGCATAACTCCATCCGTTACGATCAAAAGCTTCTCCCAGTAAATGAAGGTATTTCACGAAAGAGGAGAATATAAGCACTTTGTGTCCTTCACTCATAAGCATTTCATAGGCTTCGAGTATCTGCTCCATTTTCCCTGAAGAAAAGTTGTAATCGGGCATTAGCATACGGGGATGGTTGGCCATTAAGCGCAAACGAGTCATTCCTTGCAGCGCAACGAAACTATTTTTTTGCAACCCTTCCTTATTACTGATATCCATCAGCGTATTCCGTAGAATATTCTTTTCCTTTTTATAAATAGCTTCCTGTTCTGGAGACATTTCGCAATATCGTACCTCTTCTGTAAGCGAAGGGAGCTCTGGCGCAACCTGTTCTTTGGTCCTTCGTAGAAAAAATGGATTGATAAGTTGCTGAAGACGAGCTTCTATACGGGTATTTCCCTCTTTGGTGATAGGTGTGATAAAATAATCCCGGAAACTCTCCGAACTGCCCAGCATTCCTGGATTGATAAAGTTAAATTGAGCCCAAAGATCTTTTAGGGAGTTCTCAATAGGGGTGCCGGTGAGCACTAGTCTATATCTGGATTTAAGCCGGATAACCGAATGATATGTAACAGAATCCGGATTCTTGATGACCTGGCTTTCGTCCAGTATAACACATTCAAAAGGATAATCCTCCAGCAGTTCAATGTCATTTCTGAGTACGCCGTACGTAGTGAGAATCACATTGTAATGATTGAATATGCGCTTTATGCCTTTACTTCTCAGTCTGCCTGTGCCAGAATATTCATAGCAGCTAAGTGAGCTGAACTTTCTTATTTCCTTTATCCAGTTGTGCAGGAGCGATGTGGGAACAATTACCAATGAGGCCGATAGAGATTCTATGGCTTTATACTTTCCGGCAGCAGAAACAGATGCTTCTTCGGGCGTAGTATTATTTCCTGTTGCACCAGGGGCAATTATCTCCGTTTCTTTTATAGCCATTGCTTCATTGTTCTGGTGAGATTCTTCAGTCGGTTGAGCTATGGCGGTAAACTCATTTGTCTGTTCATCATTGAAGAGAGAGAGTTGCCCTGATTTATCAGCATAATAAACTGGTGCAGAAAAGGGAGTTGTTTCCCGGACTATTGTCTCTGATGGATTATATAAATGCTGAAGCATGGTAATAGTTTGTAAAGTCTTTCCTAGTCCCATATCATCTGCCAGACATCCCCCGAAATTGTTTTCTCTCAGATGAACCATCCATAAGAATCCCTCTTTCTGATAGGAGCGAAGAGTGGCTTTAATCCTTGGAGGAACAGGGTATTCTCTCTTTTCTTTATATTCTAACTGTAATTTATTCAGTTCTTTACATATTTCTCCTCCTTCTATGCTATCCAGAAGCTTGAAATTAGCTTTTTGTAGCCTGATTCCTTCATCTTGCTTAGTTCCCAGGGTAAGAAGTTCGCTGTATTTTTCAAACCACTCCTCTGGAAGCAGGGCTATTTTGCCATCAGGAAGTATGAATTCCCGGTTTCCCTTGATAATGTGTTTTTTGAAATTGAAAAAAGGGAAATGATAATCACCAATTTGTACCTCGATATGAATATCAAACCAGTCGGGCTTGACGCTGATCTCCTGTTTCATAGATATCTCTCCCAAGTAATAATTTGAACCGGATTCGGAGCTGTTTAGTTCAAATCTCTTTTGAAGCAGATTTTTATGAATGTTAATCCATCGGATAAGGCTCTTCTCCGGTGCATCTTCTGATAAAAGGAACTGCGAACCGCTAACCTGTTTCAATCCCCATTCTTTCAGTTGTTCAATGCATAGTTCTTCCCAACAGTAGTCTCTGTTATAGTAAATGATCCTATATCTGCCATCAAATTCTTCTATTCTTGCATACCTCTTCTGCCTGATTTCTTCTGGGGTGAAACTGTTGTTATTGTAGCAGAACCGAAGTTTTAGCAACGGTTGTTGCAACACAGACTTTTCGATGGATAGTTCTGCTTTTTGTTGCATCGGCTCTTCCAGGATATCAAACCCCGAAGCTTCTACCTGAAAACGTTCTACTGCAGGTAGTACAATCTGTTCCATATATTTCCCGGTCATCGATGCTGGAACTTCCACTGACTTCTTGTTAAAGAAAGGCATCAGACGGGAAGCCTCGATGTCCCGGAATGTCAGCAACTCATCTTTGGCCATAATACATGCTGGCTGATTGGTGAGAATGATAACAGGTTTCTTATCTGTCAGACTGATTGGTTTTCCTTCTGCCTCGCAGGTTATGGAGTAACGGAAAGAATGTTCCGTTAACTCAAATTGAAAGAATGCTTCGGCATCTTCTTTTATCAATCTAATCCGGCTGTGATTGTAGAGTACTTTCTTCCCTAGTTCTTTATAGTACAGTGGAATATTATGGAGGCGTATCAGCTGGATTATTTCCTGTTGTTTTTTGTCAATATAAGGACGAATATTTTCTTTGAGTTTCTCTTCTGTTAGTTTACGAAGAAATCCCGATACCGTTTTTTCTTTCGAATAGACTGCCATCAGATTCTTCTCAGAATAACAAAGTGACAGCCGGATAATCTCTTTTTCAGCTTCTGTCAGTGAGTTATCAGACAGTGAAAGAGAGGTTGCCTGTTCCTCCACCTGTATAATTTCTTCTGACTCTTTTCTTATAAGGTAAGGAATCAAAAGTGTGCCTAAATTCAGATGGCGGGTAAGACCTACTATTATTTTCAACATTGAAAGATTGTTTTCTTATTTTGTCGCAAAGATAGCTCCTTTGTTTTAGATACAAAATGTAACAACTCAAATTAAACAATACGAATGACAAATTGTTTTATATGTACTATCATTATCAGATTACTTTTATTAATACTTCTAAGAGATGAAAATACACGAATATCAGGCAAAAAAACTTTTTTCATCTTACGGTATACCCGTAGAGCAACATATCCTTTGTCATAATGTGGATGAAGCCGTCTCGGCTTATGAAGAGTTAAATATGGAGAAAGTAGTGCTTAAGGCACAGGTGCTTACCGGCGGAAGAGGAAAGGCTGGTGGAGTAAAACTTGTAAAATGTAAGACCGATGTTATGAATTATGCTGCTTCAATGTTTCAAATGAAAATTAACGGCTTACCAGTCAATAAAATATTAGTAAGCGAGGCAGTTAATATTGATTCGGAATTTTATCTGAGTTTTAGCATTGATAGGAAAAACCGGTCGGTTATTATGATGTTAAGTTCTGAGGGAGGAGTAGAGATTGAGGAGGTGGCTAAATATACTCCAGAGAATATCTATCGGATTAATATTGATCCTTTTGTTGGAATGCCTGATTATCTGGCCAGAAGAATTGCTTTCTTTTTATTTGATGATATGGATCTGGTTGGTCAGATAGTGCAGATCCTACAAAACCTTTATCAGTTGTTTATTGAAAATGATGCGTCACTTGCAGAAATCAATCCGTTAGTGTTGACAAAAGAGGGAAACCTGGTAGCTGTTGATGCAAAAATGACTTTCGATGATAATGCACTATATCGCCAGGAAGATATTTGTTTCTTTTCTGAACCCACTGAAGAGGAAGAAATGGAGCTACAGGCAAAAGCCAAAGGATTCAGTTATGTGCATCTTACCGGTGATATAGGATGTATGGTAAATGGAGCCGGGCTGGCTATGGCAACAATGGATCTGATTAAACTCAATGAAGGCTATCCTGCTAATTTCCTGGATATTGGCGGTAGTTCGAATCCTAAAAAGATATTTGAAGCAATGAGAATCTTATTGCAGGACGATAGGTTGAAAGTGATCCTGGTGAATATATTCGGAGGAATTACTCGTTGTGACGATGTGGCTAATGGTCTGCTGAAAGCTTATGAAGATATGCATGCTGATATCCCAATCGTTGTGCGTCTTACTGGCACTAATGAGGAAGAAGGCCGGGCGTTACTCCGAAATTCTAACTTTCTGGTAGCTGAAACTATGAACGAAGCAATCCGAAAGGCTGTAAATCAATCAATAAAAGCAGGTTAAGGGGTATTAAACAATCAACTAAATTCATTAAATATGAGTATTCTTATCAATGAATCAACCCGTCTGGTTGTACAGGGTATCACTGGGAGAGACGGATACTTTCATGCCATAAAGATGAAAGCTTACGGAACCAATGTAGTGGCTGGCACTTCTCCCGGAAAGGGAGGTACCCATATAGATAATATTCCTGTGTTTAACACCATGTATGAAGCTGTGGATCAAACAGGAGCGAATACTTCTGCTATTTTTGTGCCTGCAGCCTTTGCTGCGGATGCCATTATGGAAGCTGCGGATGCAGGTATTGGACTGATTATTTGCATAACTGAAGGAATACCTACACTGGATACTATCGAAGCATATAATTATGTTCAGCAGAAAGGGGCTATACTTATCGGGCCGAATACTCCCGGAGTAATTTCCCCGGGGAAAAGTATGGTGGGTATTATGCCTTCTCAGATATTTAAAAAAGGAGGGGTAGGAGTAATTAGTCGAAGCGGCACGTTGACTTATGAGGTTGTTTCTCATCTTACTTCAAAAGGTTTGGGACAATCTACTGCTGTTGGAATAGGAGGTGATAAGGTTGTGGGGCTCTATTACCGCGAACTTCTTGAAATGTTTGAAAAGGACAAAGAAACGCAATCTATAGTTCTAATTGGAGAAATTGGTGGAAATGCGGAAGAAAGGGCTGCCGAATTTATTCGTTGGGAGATTACTAAACCTGTGGTTGCCTTTATTGCAGGACAATTTGCTCCGCCGGAAAAACAGATGGGACATGCCGGAGCTATTATTTCAAGTGGTTCCGGAACAGCAGATGAAAAGATTGCAGCTTTTGAGGCTGCTGGTGTTGCAGTAGCAAGGGAACCCTCTTTAATACCTAAACTGATTGTAGAAAGTCAGTTAAAGAAAATCAGGGAATAGTGCGCTGAATGTTTAGTTGAAAGAGATTAAAGTCCGATTGGTTTTTAAGTAATAAAAATGACTGCCTCAGAAATAATCTCCTATTTATAAACAAGTAGGAGATTATTTCTGAGGCAGTGCCTTATTTTGCATCCAGATAAAACGAATGGCTTTTATCTGAGCAAATACCAGTGACTAACAGATTTCCTGGCTTAAAGCCTGTTTAATATCATTGAACAGATCATCTACGTTTTCCAATCCCAATGATAAACGGATGGTTTTGGAACTCACATCCATGTTTTGGCGCTGTTCTTCTGTAAAAGTACCATATATGGTGCTGGCAGGATGAATAGCCAGCGTTTTATTATCAAATAGGTTGGTGGCACGGCGGATTAGCTTTAGCTTGTTCATAAAACTAAAGCAAACTTCCTTTGAAGAGAGATTAAAGGTGAACATGGCACCAGGATAAGATCCGAACTGTGCATTGCTGATCTCATAAAAAGGACTTTCTTTCAATCCGGTATAGTTCACGGATTCAATTTCCTTGAGAGATTGCAGGCGTTTTGCTAGTTCCAGACAGGTTTGTGCCTGGCGTTCATAGCGCACTTGCATAGTTTCTAATCCCAAAGTTTGCATATAGGCTACCTGTGGAGTCATGTAAGCACCCAGATTACGATGGATTTCTTTACGCAATTTTGCTGTAAAAGTTCCATTTCCGAATTGGGTAGCCATATCTGCCAGCTTGCCTGACTGTTTCCAGTCAAAGGTTCCATAATCGAGAATAAGTCCGCCAATGCTGGTTGCTCCACCAGAAATATATTTTGTGCTGGATACAATTTCAATATCTACTCCGAAGTCTTTAGCTTTGAATATATTAAATGGAATAACTGTGGTATCAGCTATTAAAGGAATACCTTTTTCTTTTCCAACAGCAGAAAGTTTTTTCAGATCAGCTACTTCCAGCTGAGGATTGGTTATTACTTCCAGAAAAATAGCACAGGTATTTTCATCCGCCTGCGAACTAACTTCTTCCGGATTAGTCAGGTCACAGAATCGTGCTTCAACCCCGAAAGCTCCCAATGTATTCTTTAAAAAAGAATAAGTATTGCCGAACAGATGAGCAGAGGTGATTATGTTTGCTCCAGAGTATGCTACAGTTATTAAAGCGTTGCTGATTGCAGCCATACCTGAATTCAGAGCAGTAACACTATATGCTCCGGTTACAACACGTATTTTGTTCTCGAAGTTTTGTACGGTCGGATTGGTAATGCGTGAGTATGCATGATCGGAAGTGTACCCACAAAAGGCAGCTTCCATTGCTTCCGCTGAGTCAAATTCATAAGCAGCCGTGTTGTAAACTGGCATAGACAAGGAGTGGTAAGCATCTTCTTTCTCGAAAGGTGTGTGAAGCACCTGAGATTCAAAACTAATTTCTTTCATTTTCTACCTATTGATTCAAATATCGTCTTATAAGTTACAAAAGTATAGTAGATTTACGTAGTAAAAAAATAAAAGAACTATTTTCTGGCAATAGAATAGTATATTGTTTCTTAGTAAGTTATAATATACCATAAACATGGTATTTGAAAATCCCCAATTTATAAATACGGATAAAAGAAAAGACCATTCACTTTAAGGCGAATGGTCTCTTCTTTTATAATAATTGAGTTTTTTCTTTATTTAGCGAAGCTGATTGCACGCGTTTCGCGGATAACAGTGATCTTCACCTGGCCCGGATAAGTCATTTCATCCTGAATCTTCTTAGCGATTTCGCCAGATAAGCTTTCTGTAGCTTTGTCATCAATCTTGTCTGCACCAACAATTACGCGAAGTTCGCGGCCTGCCTGAATAGCATAAGTCTTTGTCACACCTGGATAAGACATAGCCAATTGTTCCAGATCGTTGAGACGTTTGATGTAAGCTTCCACTATTTCACGACGTGCTCCCGGACGAGCTCCGGAGATCGCATCACAAACCTGAACGATAGGAGCGAAGAGGCTGGTCATTTCTGTTTCGTCATGGTGAGCACCAATAGCATTACAGATATCTGGTTTCTCTTTAAACTTCTCAGCAAGCTTCATACCCAACAGTGCGTGTGGCAATTCTGGTTCCTCATCAGGCACCTTACCAATATCATGAAGTAATCCAGCACGTTTGGCCTTCTTTGGATTAAGTCCTAGTTCACTTGCCATTACTGCACAAAGATTGGCAGTCTCACGAGCATGTTGCAACAAGTTCTGTCCATAACTTGAACGATATTTCATCTTACCGATAATTCTGATTAATTCAGGATGCAATCCGTGAATACCCAGGTCAATGGTAGTACGTTTACCTGTTTCAATAATTTCTTCTTCCACTTGTTTGCGCACTTTTGCAACCACCTCCTCAATGCGAGCAGGGTGAATACGTCCGTCGGTAACCAATTGGTGAAGAGCCAGACGGGCAATTTCACGGCGAACCGGGTCAAAAGCCGACAATACAATTGCTTCAGGGGTATCGTCCACAACAATTTCCACACCAGTGGCAGCTTCAAGAGCACGGATGTTACGACCTTCACGTCCAATGATACGGCCTTTGATTTCATCGCTCTCAATGTGGAATACTGTTACAGAGTTCTCTATGGCTGTTTCAGTAGCTACTCTTTGGATAGACTGAATCACAATTCTCTTAGCTTCTTTGTTGGCAGTAAGTTTGGCATCATCCATGATGTCGTTGATATAAGACTGGGCCTGGGTTTTCGCTTCTTCTTTTAAAGATTCAATCATCCGTTCCTTTGCTTCCTCAGCCGAAAGACCGGAAATAGTTTCAAGCTTTTCAATCTCTTGTTGCTGTAACTTATCCAGTTCTTCTTTCTTCTTATCCACTATACCTAGTTGAATCTCAAGATTTTCTTTTACCGCTTCCGCTTCCGCTTTCTTTCGCTGTATTTCTTCTTGTTTCTGGTTTAAAACAAGTTCACGCTGTTTTAACTTGTTTTCAGACTGTTGTATTTTTTGGTTACGGATGGCGACCTCTTTTTCCAGATCTGCCTTTTTATTCAGGAACTTTTCCTTAACTTCCAGAAGCTTGTTCTTCTTTATAACTTCAGCTTCTACCTGCGCTTCCTTAATGGTGCTTTCATACTTTGACTTTAGAGCATATCTAAACAAAACGTAAGAAAGAGATCCTCCCACGATAAAGCATAAAATCGATGCTATTATTACGTTCATTACAATTAATTTATTTATAAATAAAAACGCACTACCTACATACGGAAGATAATTCTTTCCGGATATTAGTAGTGCGGGGTTAATATTCTTAAAAAAAACGGATAGATTGCTTGCTTTTACTCTTTTCTGAAGTGCTCTTCTAATTCTTGCGTTAGTTCTTCAATTTTATTAGTAAAAGGCGATGTATCATTCCTGTCTTCCAATTTTAGATTATTACATGCAAAATCAAAAGCAACCATTGCCAGAAAGTCTTTTGGACCATACACTTTGGCTCCCGGAATTCCGGATGGTTTATACATGGAACGATATACGTTCATTCTATCGTTTACCTGCTTGGCCGCTTTCCTAAACAACTCTTCCTCATCACGATTAATGGTCATTGTAAAGGGCTCATCTGCTATCTGCAGGTTTATTTTTATCTTATCGTTCATACATCTTCAATTATCACCTGTTAATTATTCATTTAATAAAGCGATGCACTTGTCGACTTCCCGCACTAATTTAGACAATCTCAGCTTGGTGTCTTTTACCTCGCTGTCTGTTGTACTGATTGTCTTAGCGATTTTCAAATTGGCATATACCATTTCCAGTTCATGATAGTCACCTCGTAACTTTGCAACTTCTTCCTCTTTTTCTTCCAGAAGTAGCTTCATTTCTGTATTTTCATGTTTAAGCTCGTCATGTAAATACATCAAATGCCTCAGTCTTGCTTCAAAGGTACTTAATAACTTTTTCTCTTCCTCTGTCATTTCTATGCCCAAATTGTACACAAAAATACAATTAAGTCTGAAATTACAAAAATATTTCTACGAAAAATGCAGATAATTACTTAAAATAGTTTTAAACCACCTGTTATTTCTTATAAATTGGAATTATTCTGTTTAAATGAAAATTTTAACCATAATATTGAAACCGTAAAATAGACTACTTTGCATTTTTAATGCCATTACTAGTTTTACCTATATCCTTTAGAGTATTTGCTGATGTTTCACGTTTGTTTTAATTATCTTTGTGGCTTAAAAAATAAATTATGCTGAAAGTCTTGATAACTCATGCTGTGAACGATGAATTGATTACGGTGAATCTGTCTGGTTGCGAGGTAAAATATGTACGTACAGGTATTGGAAAAGTAAAAGCAACTATTCGTTTGATGGATGCCTTGGCGCAGGAGCGTCCGGACGTAGTGATTAATATTGGAACTGCTGGTACGGTGGACCACGACGTGGACGAGGTCTTTGTATGCCGTCACTTTATAGACCGTGATCTACAGAAAGTGGGCTGTCTCAATCTGGAGTATGAAACAGATTCTTCTCCTTTGCTTGAAGAAAAAGGATATTGCTGTCACTGGAAATGCGAGGGTATATGTAATACGGGGGATAGCTTTCTTACTGAAACGGCTGATTCACATGGAGATGTGTTCGATATGGAAGCTTATGCTCAGGCACAGGTGTGTCAAATAAAAAATATTCCTTTTATTGCAGTGAAATATGTAACAGATAAAATTGGTGAAAACTCCATTAAGCATTGGGAAGATAAGCTGTCTGATGCCCGTAAGGGACTGAGTGATTTCCTGAACAACCGTTCATTAATCTGATTTTTTAGTGACTTAATAAGAGAGATGTAAGAATCTGATTAATTGGGGGGGAGGACCGGTCTTTGTTGCACGGAAGGAGAGGCTCGAACTCCCGACACCCGGTTTTGGAGACCGGTGCTCTACCAACTGAGCTACTTCCGTGTTTGCGAGTGCAAAGGTAATGCAATATTTTAGATATGCAAGATATACCCCCTCTTATTTATTTCTGGCAGCTCTTTTTCTTCTGAATTCAGCCTTCATTTTAGCTGCACCCGAACCATGAGTACCCTTGGCGTAAGTCGTTTTTTTTGCTTTTGACTTTACTTTCTTGGGCTCCGCTTTTTTATAGGGAGAAGTGTCTTTTCCTTTTTTGAAAATGATACCGTCTGTCAGAACTTTCTCTATATCTGTGCTCATAATCTGAATTGTTTCTTATTTTAAGAATGTAGCCCACGCAATTGCGGGGCTACAAAGATACGATTTATTCCTTAGAAAAGATTATTCCGCGGCTTCTTCTTGTTTTCTTTCTTTGGGAAGTATCAGATTTAGTATCACTCCCAGTACAGCTGCCAATCCAATGCCCGTCATTGAAAAGTTTCCAAATTGAAAAACTGCTCCACCGATACCAAAAGTTAAGGTCAGCGAAACGATAATGATGTTACGGGGATCACTTAAATTAGTTCTTGACTGAATTAAGTTGTTAATACCCACTGAAGCGATCATACCAAACAGGAGCATCATGATGCCTCCCAATACTGCATTCGGAATAGTTTTCAATAATGCGCTGATTTTTCCAATCAGAGAGAAAACAATACCTGTAACCGCTGCAATTCGAATAACTGCCGGACTTGTAATTTTAGTCAGAGACATAGCACCAATCACTTCAGAATAGGTTGTTACGGGAGGTCCTCCTAATGTTCCTGCAACTATGCAAGCCAATCCGTCTCCAAGCATTGTTCTATGTAATCCCGGATCTTTTACGAAATCTTTTCCGGCTACGTCATTCACAGCATAGATATTACCAATGTGTTCAATGATAGGTGCAATAGCGACTGGTGCCATAAACAGGATTGCTTCCCAGGAAAACACTGGAGTAATAAATTTAGGAAGGGCAAACCAAGGAGCGTTGATTACCAGACTGAAATCCAGACCGTAGAAAATTAATGCAATAACAAATCCAACTACGATTCCGCAAAAGATGGGAATCAATTTTAATAATCCTTTTCCAAGAAGTGTAACCAGTACAGCCGTAGCCAGTGAACTTATTGCCAGTACCCAGTTCTCCTTTGCCATGTTTACACCTGAACTGCACAGCGAGATACCAATTAAGATAATTACAGGGCCAATAACTACAGGAGGAAAGAGAGTGCGGATAAAACTTGTTCCTCTCCAGGCAATCACTGCACTCATTAAACCGTAAACCAAACCAACTGCAACCAGCCCGGAAAGTGTTCCGGCTAATCCGTATAATTCTGTAGCTTTAATGATTGGTGCGATAAAGGCAAAGCTGCTCCCTAAAAAAATAGGTACTTTACCTTTTGTGACTAAATGAAAGATTAAAGTGCCTATTCCTGCTGTACAAAGTGCTGTTGAGGGGTCGAGCCCTACAAGTAGTGGAACTAACACTGTAGCTCCGAATGCCACAAAAAGAAATTGAACGCCGACTATTGTCTTATGAAATGCGCTCAGTTGTTTGTTATTGTCCATGTAATATCAAGGATTAAAATTAAATAATAGTCAAGGGATTAGATGAAAACCGGGCAAAGGTCGTTTTTTATTTTCATATAGCAAAATCGGAAGATTGTTTTTGGCTATTTTTTATTTGCACTTTTCAAAGAAAGTATCTCTTTTGATAGTTTGTTTTAGAATTGACTGATTGTTAGTTCCCCATTCCGCAAATCTTCGTTGTTCTTTTTCGCTTCTGTACGGACAAGAAGTACTTCTCTCTGATTATTAGTAAGGTTTAGCTAAATAATCTGCTGATATATAAATTGTTATATCAATACGCTTTTTAGGTACTGTGTCAGAATCTCCTGACTCAGAGCTACAATTTACTCTTTGTGAAAAGAATTAGTGTAATCATTGTGCACATTGAATTATATTAATATGTTTCATTTTGATTTAAATAGTATGTAAAATGTGATAATATGATTGTGAAACTGTATGTATTAATTGCAATTTATTATTTGTGAAATAATAAATATATAAATGAAAGCAAAGAAGCCATATGTATTTACATAATATTATATATTTGCAGAAAATAAAATCAAAAAGAAATAATAATTGATTTTATATATTCAAAATGATATTGTTAAAGTGGTGTAAGCTGACATAATAATTGGAACTGCCATGAATAATATGGCAAAAGGATATCGCCCATACAAGTATCAGAGATTGAAAGGGTTTGGGGAATCCAGAAGATAGTTAAAGCGCGTAACTAGACTTCCACAATAATTCTAACTAAAATTATGAAAACGAAATGAAAAGAACAATGAAGAAACGTTTATGTCTGTTTGTGGTTGCAGCTCCTTTACTCTTTCCGTCTAAGATAATGGCTCAAGATAAAGTAGTGGTTTCTACTGGAGCCGATCTTGTGAGTGGTTATTACTGGCGTGGCCAGAATCTGGGTGGAGGGAACATATTTTGTTTTTAGACTTAAAGTCTGATAAATAATCAACAAAAAATTAATATTTATGAAGAGAATTGAAGCAATTATTCGTAAGTCAAAATTCAGTGAAGTGCGTAAGGCATTACGCGAAGCTGATATTGAATTTTTATCATGGTGGGATGTTAAAGGTCAGGGTAACGCTCGCCAAGGTCTTATCTTTAGAGGTGTAGCATATGATATAAGTGCTATAGATCGTATTTGTGTTTCGTTTGTAGTCAGAAATATTAATCTGGATAAATCAATTGATGCCATATTGAAAGCTGCTTATACAGGAGAAAGTGGCGATGGAAGAATCTTTATTTCAAGTATTGAAGAGTCAATACGTATACGTACCGGAGATAGAGGAGACGAATCTCTGTATGACAAAGATAAGAAATAAGGAAATAAGTTATAGGTAGGTTAAGGATTTAAATAGATAATATTATGAAGCGAAGGTTAGTTAAATACATAGTATTTTTTCTTTTATTGTTTTTAGGTGTTCATTCATCTGCAATTGCGCAGGATTCAGTAACCACTGCTGTGGCAGATACAACAATGGCTGCACAAGCAGTGGCTGCTACTGCTTCACCTGTAGTTGCTACAAAAGCTGCAGCTACATTAGACTCGGGAAATACTGCCTGGATAATTGTTGCAACGATTCTGGTATTGTTAATGACTATCCCGGGGTTAGCTCTTTTTTATGGTGGACTGGTAAGGAAAAAGAATATACTTAGCGTTTTGATGCAATGCCTTATTCTTACAGGTGTAATAAGTATTATCTGGATTGCATTTGGATATAGTTGGGTGTTTGGTACTAGTTTTGCCGCATCCGGTAATCCATTGAGCTTTATTATTGGTGGATTTGATAAAGTTTTCTTGCATGGTATAACTCTTAAGTCATTATCGGCAGGAAATATTCCTGAAACATTATTTGCTCTGTATCAATGTATGTTTGCAGTGATCACTCCGGCTCTTATTATCGGTGCATTTGCTGAAAGAATTAAGTTCAAAGGTTTTCTGGTATTTGCAATTCTTTGGTCTATTATTGTTTACAACCCTATGGCCCACTGGGTATGGGGCGGCGGATGGATGCAAAAGATGGGAGCTTTAGACTTTGCTGGTGGAACTGTAGTTCATATTAACGCAGGTATTTCTGCTCTTGTAATGGCGATTATGTTAGGTTGCAGAAAAGGATATAAAGCAAGAGAATCTGTACTGACTCCCAATAGTACTCCTTTTGTATTCATTGGTACAGCTCTTTTATGGTTAGGTTGGGTTGGTTTTAATGCAGGAAGCGGATTGGCTGCAGATGGTTTGGCTGCCAATGCCTTCCTTGTAACTCACTTTGCTGCATGTGTTTCTGCTATTGTGTGGATGACTTTAGAATGGACCATAAATAAGAAACCAACAGTTATAGGCTTTTGTACCGGTGCTGTAGGTGGTCTTGTTGCAATTACTCCTGCAGCAGGAAGCTGTGATGTACTGGGAGCATTCTTTATTGGATTGATCACTCCTATAGTATGTTATATTATGGTTGCTTATGTAAAACCTAAACTGAAATATGATGATACACTTGATGCATTCGGAGTGCATGGTATTGGTGGTATTATCGGTTCTATCCTTACAGGTGTATTTGCTACCCGTGTAGTTACAGGTGAGAATGGTGCACAAGGTGCTTTGTATGGTGACTGGCATCAACTTTGGATACAGATTTTAGCAACACTTGCTACAATAGTATATAGTGCAGTACTTACTATCATCTTATTTTATATTGTAAATAAGACTATAGGACTTAGGGTAACAAGAGAAGACGAATCTATAGGTCTTGATATTTCTCAACATGGAGAAATTGCTTACGATGAAGAAGAATAATTTCAATAGATAACTAGTGTTTTTAAGGTAGATTGCTATTAAAGGCTCCTCTGTGAAGAGGAGCCTTTTTCTTTGGCATCGATCTCTTAATTATCAGCAAAGAAAAGTTTAACACAATATTTTCTAATAATCAGAAAATGAAGAGCTGTTTTATAAACATAAATCACTGTTTTGAGGTTTATTTATATGTGGATATGGTTACCTGAAATATTAACCTGAGAAGAACAATATGAACAAAGAATTGAAGGATAAGTTTATATCACTGTGGCAAAAGTATTTTCCAAATGCGGAGCTGCCATTGACATTTCAGTATTCGGATGATACGAAGGGTGTTGAGAAGGAAAAAATCTTTCAGGGACATCGTTGTATATTTGCCCAACTGGCAAAGGCCAGGAGAGGAGAGTCTATATGTATGCAGGACGAATCTGTAAACTGTCGCGGAGGAAAACGTTATCTGGGATTCAGTCAGACGATGTTTTCCGGTTTTGAATGTTTCCTCTCTCATGATAAGGCAGGAGAGGGAGAACGTTACAAGCGGACACCGGAACTGGTAACGGAGTGTATGAAACAGCTTAGTTTTATTCCAGTGAAAAAGAATATAATCTTTAAACGCTGGGACAGGCTCACCGAAGAGGATGCTCCGCTGGCGGTTATCTTTTTTGCTACTCCGGATGTGGTTTCCGGCTTGTTTACGCTGACCTGTTTCAATAGTGCCGCGCCTGATGCAGTGATAGCTCCTTTTGGTGCCGGTTGTGCTTCAGTAGTCTATTATCCTTATCGGGAAGAGTTGAACGGAACGAAGCGAGCTGTACTTGGACTATTTGATCCCTCTGCACGCAAATTTGTGAAGGGTGATCTGTTCACGTTTTCTATTCCTTTCTCTAAGTTCGTGGAGATGATTGATGAAATGGAGGAGAGCTTTCTTATTACGGATAGCTGGTCAATAATTAAGGGGAGAATGGGAAAATTAAATCAAATAGAATAATATGCAAAATACATACCGGCTATAATTATAATAAAAATACAAAAAAACATCTCCCATCTGCCACCTTTTTCTCTGAAACTATTTGCTGATGGCAATCCTGGCAGTAGCAGATCTAAAATCATCTGCCACTATCATCTCCCACCTGCACCTCTCATAAGATATTTCTGAAGAGAATCTGTTCTGCAGAAATAAAACTCTGGTTGTCTTCTTTTTATATAACCCAATAAATAATTGTATCCTTGTACAAAAGAATACATTCTTATGTACAANANAATNAATTCTTTTGTACAGAAGAAAGAATTGTTTTGTACAAGGTCGTAATATTCATTCGACTGATTTTATATTTATTGTGCCTCGTTCTGATCTTGACTGGCCGATTTATGTGATAAATAATACTTTAAGAAGTTTACTTTGATGAACTACCGGCTTTTTCTTTATGCTGTTTCATTAGTTCATTGAAATCCGAATCGGCTTTAATTTTGTCGATAATAGTTTTTACAACAACATCTATTTCTTTGTCTTCAGAGTAATCAGCAGGGCATACAAAGTTAACCCGGTTTTCAGTAATAAGCTTTTCAGCCATAACCTTATTCTTTCTGGGAGGATATACAGCAATGGAATGACCACCTTGCTGTTTTACCAGTTTCATGCAAGGAATATCTGTAGCTCCGTCTCCGAAATAAATCATGTGATTGAAAGGTATACGCCGGTCCGATTCATTGATAAACTCATTGATCTTCTTTGTATCGTTTGCACTTGTTATACCCTTGTTTATTTTAAAAAGGAACTGAGTCTTGTTGGTGAAGTTTACAGCAATGGCAGGCCACTGAGCAATGCCGTCCACAGTATATAGATAAGAAGAAGCAAATATCTGATTAAACTTTTGTCCAACTCTGGTACCTTCAATCATCTCTTTGAGGCCGGAAGAATTGATATAGTGCTCTATGGTTACCCCTTTCTTTTTTCCATATTCATTGATACGATCAAACCATTTCTCCACGCCGTTGAACAGTTCAACAGATTCTCCGAACTTCTGGAAGCTCTCCTTTTTCAGTGAAATGCCATTTGCCTGTGCTTTCTGAAGCATTAAAAGCATATATGTCAGAATCTGATCGGCATCCTGCGATTCAGCTAGTTCTTTATTTTCTTTCCAGAATTCATCCTTATTCTTGCCTATTGCCTGAATAAAAGCGTACTCCTGCATGTTTCCCGGTGAAAGGGTACCGTCGAAATCATATATTAATGCCACAATGGGCTTTTCTTTTTTGCTCATAATTTTATATTAAAGTCTTTGTAACAAAGGTAATTAATTTATCGGATGTTTTTTATACATTGCGTTAATAACGTTTTTAAAACATTATAGATACCTTATCTGTTTTTATAATCAAAAATAGTATGTAATATGAAAACAATATTATCTCTTTTATTATCCATATCTGTTCCTTTATTATCTGCTTGTGCACAGACCTCTGATAAACAAATAAATACTGAAACTGTAAAATCATTGGATTTAAAAAGATACATGGGCAAGTGGTATGAGATAGCCCGGTTCGATCATCGTTTTGAAAGAGGATTGGTCGGCTGTACGGCAGAATATACTCTTTTGCCGGATGGCAAGATTCAAGTTCTGAACAGTGGTTACAAGAACGATTTTAACGGTAAATATAAAACAGCCAAAGGAAAAGCCAAACTTCCTGATCTGGCAGAACCGGGTAAGCTGAAAGTCTCTTTCTTTCTTTGGTTCTATGGAGATTATTATGTGATGGAACTGGATAAAGATTATAAGTATGTTTTGATAGGCAGCAGTTCGGATAAGTATCTTTGGATTCTCAGTCGTACGCCCCAACTGCCGTCGGAAACGCTGGAACTGATTCTTGATAAAGCGCGACAGCGAGGATATGATGTATCAAAACTTATCTGGGTTAAACAAAAAGAAGCGTTAAACAAAAAAACAATCAAAATGAAAATGTTGACTCCTGAGGAAAAAGCGGTTATAATAAATAAAGGAACTGAGCGACCTTTTACCGGTATTTACTATAATAATCACGAGAAAGGAATCTATTATTGCAAACAATGTGGTGCGGCACTGTACCGTTCGGAAGATAAATTTGATTCCGGCTGCGGATGGCCTAGTTTTGACGATGAAATACCCGGCGCAATAAAAAGAATACCCGATGCTGACGGCAGGCGCACAGAAATTGTTTGTGCCAAATGCGGTGGACATCTTGGACATGTATTTAAAGGTGAAGGCTTTACTCCGAAGAATATCCGACATTGTGTAAACTCCATCTCGCTTGATTTCGAACCTGCAAAATAAGAAAAGGATTTTGCATTACTTTGCTTGTAGGGTAGTTTTATGTTGCCAACTTATGGAGGTCCTGCAAATATGATAACTCCGGAGAATCCGAATTTGGAAGAGCCCTATGTAACTGATAAATCATATTTTACAAGGCTAAACTTGTTGCATCAATTCGTTTATTCTGCATTAGTTCTCCCGGGAATATTCTTATCTTTGCGAAACAAATTCCGACGTAATTATATGGATGAGAATGTCCTCGAAAAGCTAAAAATACTTGCTGAATCGGCAAAGTATGATGTTTCCTGCTCNTCNAGCGGAACNACCCGNNCNAANNNNANNGGNGGGATAGGAAGTGCTGCAGGGTGGGGCATCTGCCACAGTTTTGCTGAGGATGGGCGGTGTATTTCGCTCCTGAAAATAATGCTTACCAATTATTGTATTTACGATTGTGCATATTGCATTAATCGCCGGAGCAATGATTTGAGACGCGCTACATTTTCGGTTTCGGAACTGGTAAATCTTACCATCGAGTTTTATCGCAGAAATTATATTGAAGGTCTGTTTCTTAGTTCGGGTGTGGTACGTAATCCTGATTACACCATGGAACGACTGGTCAGGGTAGCAAAAGATTTACGTCTGATACATCGCTTTAACGGATATATTCATCTCAAGAGTATTCCCGGAGCAAGTCAGGAACTGGTCAACGAAGCCGGCTTGTATGCTGACAGACTCAGTGTGAATATTGAAATTCCCAATGAACAAAGTCTGCAACGTCTGGCTCCCGAAAAAGATTTTCAGAGTGTATTCAAACCTATGCAGTACATTCAGCAGGGAGTATTGGAAAATCTCGAAGAACGAAAGAAATATCGCTATGCTCCAAAGTTCGCTCCTGCCGGGCAAAGTACGCAGATGATTGTGGGAGCAACAGCCGATACAGATAAAGATATACTCTATTTGTCGTCTTCTCTTTATAATCGTCCCAGTATGAAGAGGGTTTATTATTCGGGTTATGTTTCCGTGAATGAATATGACAAGCGTTTGCCGGTACAGAAACAGCCGCCCTTGGTTAGGGAAAACCGCCTGTATCAGGCCGACTGGTTACTTCGCTTCTATGAGTTCAAGGTAGACGAAATTGTGAATGATGCATTTCCTGATCTGGATCTGGAAATTGATCCTAAACTATCATGGGCTCTGCGGCATCCCGAATCTTTTCCGGTTGATATCAACCGGGCTGATTATGAAATGATTCTTCGGGTGCCGGGCATCGGAGTGAAATCTGCCAAACTTATTATAGCCTCCAGACGCTTTTCTCGTTTAGGCACATATCAGCTGAAAAAGATAGGAGTCGTGATGAAAAAAGCGCAATATTTTATTACCTGCAATGAACTTACAATGCGTTCTGTAAATGACATGAACCCTGATTCGGTTCGTCGATTATTTATAGCTAAGCCAGGTAAGAAAGTGGACGACCGGCAATTGGTCTTGCAATTTAAAGAAGAAGAAAATGATAACCTTCATCTACGATAAAACCTTTGAAGGATTGCTGACGGCTGTTTTCGATGCTTTTTTCCGCAAAACATTTCCGGAAGCATTACGGACAGAAGGAGAACCGTTGCCATTGTTCTGTGATGAGACTCTCACAATCTGTACGGATAAAGAAAAAGCAGATCGTGTGTGGAAAGGATTGCAAAAGAAACTTTCGCGAACTGCTGTTTCGTGCCTTACTGCATGTTGGCTCTCTGAACTACCTGATATTGACATGCTCCTTTTCCGTTATATACGTAAAACTTTTGAGGTGCCAACTTCCATTGAACTTAACTTTGGTGATGAGGATGTGCTCGAGGTTTCTAAAATATATAAAAAAGTGGCTCAGGAAAGAGAACGTGTACTCCAGTTTCTTCGCTTTCAGAAAGCAGCGGACGGAACTTTCTTTGCTGCTATAGAGCCTATGTATAATGTACTCTCATTAGTGGTGAGCCATTTCCAGGATCGTTTTGCCGATCAGAAATGGCTTATTTATGATCTTAAGCGCGAGTACGGATATTATTATGATCTTTCCACAGTAACGGAAGTGCGTTTTGAGGACAAGGAATCTCATCTTCTTTCCGGCATATTGAGTGATGACCTAATGATGCAGGATGAAAAACTCTTTCAGCAGTTATGGAAGGAATATTTTAAATCAATTGCTATCAAAGAACGTCTCAATCCCAAGCTTCACAAACAGTACTTACCTGTTCGTTTCTGGAAATATCTGACAGAAAAACAGAAATAATTATTTTTTTTCTACCTAGTAATTAAAAAAAAATGTAATATTGTACGCTGTAATTCTTAAATCTAATAAATAAACAGTGAACAATGAAAAAGATCTCTTTTTTATTTTTTCTGGCCTGTAGTTTAACCGCACAGGCACAACCCTCGGCCAGGCTGGGAGTTAATAGTATCGACGAAGTAGTGAAGGCCATGACACTCGAAGAAAAAGCACAACTGTTGGTTGGAGCTTCTATGGCAAATTTCAGTGGTGTAGGAGCAGCGGTGGGTAACACTTTGAATTTAGTGCCAGGAGCAGCCGGAACCACAGTTCCTTTCCCTCGTCTGGGTATTCCGGCAACCGTTGTGTCCGATGGTCCGGCCGGAGTACGTATCTCTCCCAAGCGTGATAACGACAATGCTACTTATTATTGCACCGGTTTCCCTATCGCTACCCTGCTCGCTTCCACCTGGAATACAGACCTGGTAAAAAATGTGGGTAAGGCCATGGGCAACGAGGTTCTTGAGTACGGTTGCGATGTACTTCTTGGACCGGGTATGAATACTCACCGTAATCCCCTTTGTGGTCGTAACTTTGAGTATTATTCCGAAGATCCGCTGATTACAGGTAAAATGGCTGCAGCAATGGTCAGCGGTGTGCAGTCGCAAGGGGTGGGTACCTCTATCAAGCATTTTGCAGGCAACAATCAGGAAACTCTCCGTACCAAGAACGATGCCCGCATCACTCAGCGAGCATTGCGCGAAATCTATCTGAAAGGTTTTGAAATTGCTGTCAAGGAAGCACAGCCCTGGACCATAATGTCATCATACAATCGCATCAATGGTTCCTATACACAGGAAAATTACGAATTACTTACTACCATCCTGCGTGATGAATGGGGTTTCAAAGGTCTTGTGATGACCGACTGGACCGGAGAGCGCAACACTGTAGCTCAGGTGCATGCCGGTAATGACCTGATGATGCCAGGACAGATAGAACAGGCAAATACCATTGTCAGTAAGGTGAAGAGTGGAGAACTTTCTGAAGCAGATGTTGATGTCTGTGTAAAACGCATGCTGCACTACATCATGCTTACTCCCCGATTCAGACAATACAAGTATAGTAACAAACCTGATCTGAAAGCCCATGCAGCTATTACCCGCAGCTCTGCTGCAGAGGGAATGGTACTTCTGAAGAATGACAATGCTGCTCTGCCTATTGCCGCAGGTTTGCAGAATATTGCTCTTTTTGGAAACACTTCTTACAATTTTATTGCAGGCGGTACCGGTTCGGGAGATGTAAACAAGGCTTATGTAGTCGATTTGCAGCAAGGATTACAGAACGCGGGTTTTGGCATTCAGCCTAAAATCAAATCCGTGTACGAGAAGTATAAAACTTACCAGGATGAGAAACTCCAGGATCTCAATAATTCACGCAGTTGGTTCCTGGGACCGTTACGCCCTGAAGAGATCTCATTTGACGAACTCTTTCTGAATATATATGCGGAGAAATCAGATATTGCCATTATTACCTTCGGTCGCAATTCTGGTGAGGGCAACGACCGTGGCCTCAATGGCGATTTTGAACTGAACCAGTCAGAACGAGCATTGCTTAATGGCGTTACCCGCGCTTTCCATGCCAAAGGAAAGAAGGTTGTGGTTATCCTTAATATAGGTGGTGTTATTGAAACTGCTTCCTGGAAACATCTTCCCGATGCTATTCTTCTTGCCTGGCAGGCTGGTCAGGAAGGCGGCAATACAGTAGCCGATGTGCTGAAAGGAGCTGTTAATCCTTCAGGTCATTTGGCAATGACCTTCCCGGTTGACTATATTGATCATCCTTCATCACGGAACTTCCCTGCAGGTTGTATATTTACTTGGGACGATGAACAGAACCCGTTGCTGCTTAATAAGAAAGATATTGGCTATACCAACTACGATGAAGATATCTGGGTAGGTTACCGCTATTTCACTACCAATAGCAAAGAGGTGTCTTATCCCTTTGGTTTCGGACTTTCTTATACTACTTTCAGTTATAGTAATGCAAGCATGAAGAAGGCGGGCAACGATTGGAAAGTTTCCGTAAAGGTAACCAATACAGGAAAGGTTGCGGGGAAAGAAGTTGCTCAGGTTTATGTGAAGGCTGCTCCGGGAGAAATCAAGAAACCGTTGTGTGAGCTTAAAGCCTTTGGTAAGACACAACTGCTTGCACCGGGACAAAGCGAGACTCTGACAATGACCATTAAAAATTCTGATTTGGCTTCATTTAATGAAGATAAATCAGCCTGGGTTGTTGATGCCGGACAATATACCGCTCTTATTGGAGCTTCGGTAGCTGATATCCGCCAGTCAGTTCCATTTTCTGTAGCCAAACCGCAGATCACTGAGGTACACAATGTAATGAAATTGAATAGCGAAATTAACAGGATGAAGTAAAACTGAATTAATTCCATAAAGAAAGAAGAGGTGGTTTCCCTGTTGAAACCACCTCTTCTTTTTGCGTTTTTATGTCTAGTGTCTTACTTCCATAAGTTCCACTTCAAAAGTAAAGAGTAGAACCAGATCCTTTGAAATGTGATCTTTTAACTACATGTAGTGAATTTATTTCAGAACTGGTAATAGAATTCTTGATGCCTGATCCTGCTGATGAAGAATTTTAATAATTGATTTAATATAATCAGAATCATTGCAATGATATATATCCACAAATTGTTGTGGATTCCTATCCACAAGAGGGAACCATGAACTTTGAATCTGTATCATCACCCGATGTCCTTTTTTAAACGTATGAGCTATATCACTTAACTTAAAAGAGACTGTTGTGGGGTTATTGGGAACAAAAGCTTCCGGTTTTTCAAAACTGTTCCGGTATTTGCCACGCATAACATCTCCGCGAANTAACATCTGATAACCATTCATCAGATAATTCTTTCCATTTCCATTTCCATATATCTTTGTATCATAAGAGAAATCATCGGGAAATACATCGATAAGTTTTACAACAAAGTCTGCATCCGTAGTTGAAATCGTGACTTTTAAGTCGGCAATAAGTTCTCCTCCAAGTGTCAGGTCGTCAGCAAGCGGTTCTGTCTCAAAGGAAATAACATCCGGACGGCGTGCTGCAAAACGTTGGTCTTCGGTCATATACTCATATCCGCGATATCTTTGAATATTGTTTGAATAAGGAACAGGTTTCGATGGATCGGAAATATATTCTGTATATGAATCTGTCATAACGGGAGGGGTAAACTTCAGATCTCCCTTGTTTCCTAAATATAGAGGAGTCATCACTGTTTCTTTCGGAGGCCACGATTCAAATTCTTTCCATTTATTTTCTCCGGAAAAGAATACTTTTGCTTTTTTAAGTTTTTCCAGATTTCCTTTCCCTTTTAGATAATAATTAAAAAACTGATTTTCGAGTTCCTTGAAACAGACAGCGGTGCAGCTTCCAAATCGGACATTTCCCAGATGATCTGTATTGTATCCCCATCCGCCGTGGCTCCATGGACCTATAAGCAGATTCAGATTTGTTTTGGGACTCTGTTCTTTTATTGCTTTATATAATCCCCATGTGCCATAAGCATCTTCAGCATCAAATAAACCACCAACCACAAGAACAGCAGGTTTGATATTGTAACATCCGTTGCGGGTATTACGAGCCTTCCACCATGCATCGTAATCGGGATGTTTCATCATATCGTTCCAGAATTTTATACTATCGCCAAGCATTTTGGTGAGATTCTTTATTGCTCCGGATTTTAAAAAGAAAGAGTACTCGTCTGTGGTATAATAAGTGGCACCTCCCGGTTGAGTGGTAGTGGGCACCGGATGGGGACGATCTACAGAAGAGATAAAATTAAAGGCATCACTTAGCATCAATGCACCATTGTGGTGTACATCATCTCCCATAAACCAGTCGGTTACAGGTGCCTGCGGGCAAACAGCCTTAATGGCAGGGTGATTGCTTAATCCAGCCATAAGCGAATAGAAACCTGGGTATGAACAGCCTGATACTCCGGCTTTACCATTATTGTGAGCTGTGTTTTTCAATAGCCAGTCTACTGTGTCATAAGTATCACTGGCTTCGTCAATATCTGTTTTCTTTGATTTATCAGGATTAAACGGGCGGATATTTATAAAATCTCCCTCGCTCATCCATCGTCCGCGGACATCCTGAACTACAAGAATGTACCCTTCTTTGGAATACTCATTCCATGAATTCCAGAGCATAGGACTTATCTCTTTTCCGTAAGGTCCGGCAGCATAAGGAGTGCGCATAATCAAAATAGGATGTTTTTCTGATTTGGAAACAGGCTCGTAAACTGCAGTATAAAGTTTAATGCCGTCTCTCATGGGAATCATGACTTCCCTCTTAGTGTAATTTTCTTTCACCCATTTTTCATCAATAACCTGTGAATAAGTTATTGCGAAAAAAAACGTAAGAACTAACAATACATATGTGCGTTTCATATTAATTAGATATAAGTTATTGTCTGTTTTATCTATCACACAAATGTAGTTATTCTGTTTTAAATAAGGTATATATTTCGAAGGAATTTATATTGGTATTGTGTGGCTGAAGCCGGAACTAACGATATGGGAAACAGGCTTATTCTCAGGAGATTCTTTCTTGTATAAAGGAATAGTAAATTTAAAGTTACTACCTTTACCTATTTCACTCTCTGTCCATATCTTTCCACCATGCTTTTCTACAAACTCTTTGCAGATAAAAAGTCCTAAACCTGTTCCTTCTTCCCCGTCGGTTCCATTCGTTGTGTATTGTTCTGATAATTTCCATAGTCTGGCCTGGTTTTCAGGACTAATTCCAATTCCATTGTCAGATACTGAAACAACAAGAATTTCGTTCTTCTTTTCACTACTAACTGTAATACAGCCGTTTGGATATGTAAATTTTATGGCATTTGATATTAAGTTTCTCAATATTGTTTTAAACATATTCAGATCTGCAAATAGCAAGGATTTTTCATGCTCAATAAAGTTTATAGTGATGTTCTTTTTTTGTATCTGATTAGAGAGGTTATGAATTACTACCTGATAAAGGTCTTCAAAATAGATTCTCTGAGGATTAAAAGTTAGTTTGCCTAATTGTGTTTTAGACCATAGTAAAATGTCTTCCAGTAACTCATAGGTTTGATGGCTTGTCTGGCTGATTAATTTTATTTGCTCTTCGATCTGATTGATACTGAACTCTTTCAGATTCTCAGCCAGAAGGTCTGAAAAGCCTAACAATACAACAAACGGATTCCTTAAATCGTGTGCTATGATGGAAAAGAACTTATCCTTTGTTGTATTAATTTCTTTCAGTTCAAGGTTTGCTTCGTTCAGCTGATCTAATGTATCCTGAAGAGTGTGTTTTTCTTTTATCAGTTGCCGTTGCAGATTGATTATTTCACGGTTCAGATCGTACATTGATTCATATTGCTTAATAAGTTTCTTTGCATCTGCAACACCCACAATAAGCAATTCGTTGTTTTTAATGAATATCTGTGACTTGATTGATTTAACTTTATCTGTCGTAATGTCGCCCAATGTCAGAAAGCCCTCATAAACCATCGAAGAGTCACTTTCTATCTTAACCAGCTTATCGAAAGTAGGATTTATCAGACATTTACAAGGTTCGCGTTCAAAGAAAGAAGCCATTGCCTTGTTGGCAAAGATCAGATTCCCGTCAGTGGAGAACAGTGCCACGCAAATANANTTTNTNTANGANAACANACGANTTANTTNCNTNTANCCAATTTGTAAACAGTAAGTTTATATGCTCCTTTTCCATCGTTTTACTGATTAAATTTAGGATATTGTTTCTTCAGGAATTGTTCAACTCTATATAAATCAGAAACATAACTTACGTTTTTATACTCCATTAGAATGTCCTGTCCGCCATGTCTGAAGGCTTGTCCACCAACCATAACAGGAAGATCAGAAAATTTGTCTCTGATAGATTCCAGCATGTTTTCCAGGTTGGGCAGGTAAAAATCCATGCTCACAGATATAGCAATAAGGTCGGGCTTAACGTCACTTATGAAATTGATCAGATCAGTCGTTCGCACGTTTGCGCCAAGAAGAAAAGTATTCCAGCCACTCATATCAAAAATATGGGTGACCATTTTTATGCCAACCTGATGAAACTCATTTTCACCGCATGCAGTAACAACTTTTTTATTTACTTTATTATCTGTAATAACTTTCAAATACAGTTCATTTAGTATGGTTTCGACTATCATAGTTGCTAAATGCTCTGAAGCAACACTGATTTTGCCATATTCCCACATTTCTCCGATATCATAGAGAGCCTTTCTTATATAGTCTTCATAGATATCCTCAACTGCTACATTGTTGCTGAGTAAGTTATCAATAAATTCAAAGCACTTTAACCTGCTTCCTGTAATTAACGAATTAAGGAATCTACTGTTTTCTGAACTACTAATCATAGCTTTATTGCATTAGCCTTTACATCATTCACTAAATTTTAGAATCTGTTAGAATAGAACAATAAAAGAGTAAGAGTGTTCTCTTTCCATTCGTATTTTTTTTATTTTAGGATGTCAGATTTAAAATAAACAAAGAATAAGTGATTTCAATGAAATCTAAAACGTATTACCCCGCGAAACTACTGAAGAGTCCGCGGGGTAATAAAGTATATTTTTAGAATGAGGAATTACCAGATTTTTACAATCTGATTTTCGGGACGCCACATTTTATCGCCTTTTTTCACTCCGAAAGTCTGATAGAACTCGGGCATATTTGACAGCGGGCCAAGGACTCTCCATTTAGCAGGAGCATGTTCGTTGCTCTTAATCTGGTTTGAGATGGCTTCAGGACGTATGTTCTGCATCCATGCCAGTGCGTAGCCAAGAAAGAAACGCTGGCTTGGATTCAGACCGGCAATGATTTCATTGCTTTTGTATTGTCTGGTATTCTTGAATGCTTCGAATCCCATGACTACTCCTCCCAGATCCGCAATATTTTCTCCCTGAGTCAGTTCACCGTTGATGTGAAGATTGTCTACAGCCACATAATCGTTGAACTGCTTCACAATCATTTTTGTCTTTTGAGTAAATTTGGTTCTGTCTTCGTTAGTCCACCAGTTGCTGAGGTTGCCCAGTTCGTTGTATTTGCAACCCTGATCGTCGAAACCATGTGTGATTTCATGTCCGAAGGTTCCACCAATAATGGAGTAGAGCAATGCATCGTCAGCCATTTTCCCTTCGTAACCGGGAACGATGATGTTGCAACCCGGAATCACGATCTCGTTGTTCGACGGATTGTAATACGCATTGTAGGTTTGCGGCTCCATGCCCCATTCCTTCCGGTCTACCGGTTTGCCGTATTTGCTTATCATGTAGTTAAATTCCCATTTATTGGCACTCATTACATTCTTTACATAAGAGGAACGGTCAATCTGCATGGCACTCAGGTCTTTCCATTTATCAGGATAACCCACTTTCATAATTACAGCATTGAGTTTTTTTAGCGCTTTTTCTTTGGTAGGTGCACTCATCCAGTCGAGTGCTTTGATGCGCTGTGCAAAAACCGATTTGATGGCATTCCCTATTTCTTCCAGCTTTTTCTTGGTTCCTTTGGGCAGATACTCGTTTACATATACCTGGCCAATCAGTTCACCAAGTGCCCCGTCGGTTTGTTCCACTACACGCTTCCATCTGGGTTTCGGCTCTTTTATACCACGCAGGGCAGAAGCATAGAAACTGAAGCTTTCCATGTAGGTTTTATTGTCCAGATAAGCAGTCAGTCCATTCAGCATATGGAATTTGAGGTAATTCTTCCAGTCGTCTATCGTATATTTCTTCAGATAGCCGTTTAACGCGGTAAGGAATTCAGGCTGGCCAACCACCACGCTATCCACCTTCGTCAGTCCGGTACCATTCATAAAAACCTTCCAATCGAGGTTCGGTGTTAATGCAGTCAGTTTGGCGAATGTCATTTTGTTATAGTTGGCTAACGGGTCACGGGTGTCTTCCCGCTTGCGTGATGTCTTTGCCAGAGCTGTTTCCATCTCCATCAGTTTTGCGGCAGCCTGCTTCGCCTTTGAATTGTCGTAACCCATGATTCCGAACATGTTACCCACATAGGTCACGAACTTTTCGCGGATAGCTTTGGAACTTGCATCCGTATCCACATAGTAACTTCGGTCTGGCATACTAAGTCCGCCCTGAGTAATGTATACCTGGTACTTGCTGCTGTTCTTATCGTCCTGAGTAACATACATACCCAATAACGGAGATGATGATACGGTATGGATATAAGATGCTTCCCTGATGATGCCGTTCAGATCCCTGATATTATCTATTTTGGTGAAATCGCCTTTCAGATCGCTAATACCTTTTTTATTCAGCGAAATACTGTCCATACCTGTAGAGAAGAAGTCGCCTATTTTCTGTTTGTTACTACCCTTCGGTGCATTTTGAATGGCAGCCGATGATTCGCAGATATTGCGGACCTGCGCGTTTATGGTATCCTGAATAAGCTGGAATATTCCATTACTTTGTTCGCTTGCTGGAATCGGGTTTTGTTTGAACCATTTGCCATTGGCAAACTGAAAGAAATCATCTCCGGCTTTTGTTGTAGAGTCGATGTGCGATGCCAGGGCATCACCCTTTTCAGATGAAAATTTTGCCTGCTTGCACGATATTGTGATTGTTGCCAGAGCAATGCAGCTCAGAACCTTAAACATTCCTTTTTTCATAGATTCATATTTTAGTCGTTTTAAATTATTATATATTAAAAGCTATTTACCTTTACTATTGTAACTTTTTCAGTATAACCGGCTGAGTATAGAATTTATTTGTTTCATCAACCATTTTCAGCAATTCGGGCCAGCCTGAAACCGGAACAAAAGATTTTTTATACACTTTCTGTGCCGAGATTCTGAGTATATTACCGGCAATAGAAGCGGTGGATGCAAACGAACCGTATTCATTGTCCATCCTGAAATTAAGATTTTCAATCCCCTGCACCTCATACTCCTTCGGAATCTCTACCTGTATTTCATACATATAAGTACGCGGAGTAGGCATAATAGCATTTACCGAACGGTTGCGTTCCTGTTCTGCCGGCGCCCATTGAACTCCTATCAGTTTTCCTGCATCAAGCATAAAGTTGTTTCCTGCTTTCTTAACCAATCCCTCTACACTGTATTTAACGGTATATTGAAAGCCCGGATTTACGGGTGTTATACCTATGGTATCCATTGAAAAGCTGAGTACCTCTTTGGGGGCAGAATCATGATAGAGACTAATCTCTTGTTTGATGTTGTCTTTCTGCTCTTTCCGCATTTTGTCGAAATAGGCTTTGTATTCGTCAATGTATTTACGTGAATTCTTATCTTCTTCTATTTCCTCTAATAATGTCTTGTTTATCTGCAGATACTTGCGCATTTCAGCATTCCAGTCTTCATCAAGAACCAACAAACGCTGAAAATCGCTTTTCAGATCGCCGGTGTATTTGTTTTCACGGTTTACTACTAGTTCAAGCGGATTACTTTGTGAGAAAGCAATCTGCATTTTTACGGTGTTCTTGTTTTGGTCAGCCGTGGTTTGAGGTATGATACACTCGCTGCTATCTCCTGTAATGCCAACCGGCTTGTTTCTGGTATAACCAGTAACAGCAATGGTTGAGGCTTTTTCTCCCTGGAGGCCTGCCGGGATCTCGGTCGCCGCACTAAAACCTTTGGTGAAGAAGAAGAGTTGTTTATTGTCATTGGCAGTAGCGATACAGTGCAGATCCTCTGTATCAGTAACCTCATTCATTCGGGCGCCGTTCTTACTGGTTACAAATCCCAGTTTACATTCTATCTGATTCTCTTTCAGCAGTTGCTCCAGCCTGATCATAAACTGTGAAGGCGAAAAGTAATTTATGTTGTCGGGCCAGTATAACCGAAGTGCATCATAAATGTATATAGCCAGTGCTTCCTTAGTTGCGTCCGGAGACTGTTGCTTATAGTTCTGTATAGCTGTTGCCACCTTTTTATTGATGTTTTTCAATCCGAACATCTGAGATTTCTGAGCGGCCAAGATGCATTTGGTGTCGTTTAATATATCTTCGTACGGAATGTTGCTGTAAACTCCGCTTTTACGTGCACTCGCCGGCTTGTAAATCAGGCTTGAGGTATTGTTCAGCACCTGCATCCGGATCATGGGGAGGTCGCGCAAAGTTGATAACCATCGTGTGTTTTCAAGATTGTCAATCTTAAGAAGATCCTGCTTTTCCACATCAAGGATGGTGGTTTTATCGTCTGTGCCCGAGGTTTTCATCTCCGGAGCTCCGTTGATGGAACGATATTCCACGGTTAGCTTGTTCCCGAACTCGCAATGAACGGAATAGGAGAGAGTGGGGTATTCGGAAAAGAAAGCAAAAACCAGCGAAGGTACATTCTCACTTTCCAGATCCTTTTCTTNATGGATAAAGTAATCAAGAATATCGCCTATCTGCAGATCGGGAATAGCCAGCTTCTTATAGGCTTCCTTGTTGCTCTTTCCTTCTGTAACGCTCACAGCCTCATTGGCTACGTCGACCTCCCGAATGGTGCCGTCCGGCTTTATTATCCGGGCTCCAATCAACGTTCTGAATTTATTGAAACCATAAAACCCTCTTGTTTCCAATTCTTTCCTGAAAGAGACCTCAGAAAAGTCTTTCAGGGCTGCCTTGTCATTTATCTTAACCAGGAATCGCTCGGTGTCTGTGTAATACATACTCGGGCTGAAGCCACCACTTTGCAGGAAGCTTGCTAATTTATTCTGCCTTTTAGCTTCAACTTGTTTGTATCTGGCTATGATAACAGCTGATTCATTCCTGTACTTGTCAGGAACGGCATAGTTCCTGAATTGGGGCAGATCCCATCCCCAGACTTCTGCTCTTACTTGTTTGTCATGTTCGGTGTCATCGGCAGCATGAAGCATATCCGGAAATATAAACAGGGCCAGAATCAGCCAAAGAATGCTGGAAAATTGTTTCATTGTATGATAGTTATATTTTTTTTAAAGTAATTTGTTCCATATAAACTTTTCTGATAGCAGATATCTGGTCATTCCACTCTTTAAAATGACTCTTTTTTATCCATGGATCAAACAGGGTTATCTCTTTCCGATAGATAATCTTATTATCCTTCTGAGTATAAGAAACGGTAAAAAGAAGGTTGCTATTCTTAAATGTCTGACCGGAAGGAAGCCCGGTAACCTTATATCCCTGAGGAATCTGAATCGTGAACTGCCTTACCGTGCGATCTTTAAACGGGAAGAGGTAGTCGTTTTCTCGTTTGGTGGTATCGATCGTTATTTCCGCATAGTCTTTTATGGCATCCGGATCAATGTATAGCTCATTCTGAAAGGCTTGTATGGCCGATTTGCGCTCTACCTGATAACTAATGGAGAGGCAATCCGACTGGGACTCCGTTCCGGAAAGGAGAATATCCGTGGCTTTGTCCTGCACTTTTCCTTTCTCAAGAAACTGCCTGATAACATTGGCCTGTTTATCCTTCTCCGTAGCGTGAATCTGCAATAAGGTCAACTGCTTTGATTCCCCGTAAAAGGAGTTCACGGCCTTGCCACTCAGTGCTCCGGAGGTAACTGTATATTCGCACGAAAGACTGTCGGTGTTTTGTGCAGGAGAAATGGTAGGAGTGTTTTCTATCAGATAGTTGTCTCCATCTTCGATCATGGCTTTTCTTCCTTGTATCGACTGTGAATATTGACCTAATGGCATATACTTTATGGTCGGATCAAGGAAATAGAGTTTATTGTTCCACTTCAAAGCACATATCATGTGATTTGAAGTGGGTAATGGAACCGAGAAGTCGAAATCAATCTGGTTTGTGGCTATCCAGACAAGCCGTGCATCGAAACCGGCTGTTACGAGCAGCGATTTCAGTAAATTGGCCATTCCTTTGCAGTCGCCATATTTTTTCTGAAGCACATTCTGTGCATCATCCGGTTTGAATCCCATGATTCCATACTCGTTGGCAATGTAGCGGATATTATCTTGTACCCATGCATAAATCGCTTTGATCTTGCTTTCCGGAGTGCTATAATCTTTGACTATTTCCTGCAGTTTATTACGGATAATCGTTGAATCACTGTTGTCTTGAAGGGTAGCACCGTGATTCCATTGATAAAGACTGCCTAGATTGTCAAAAATGGATTGTCTGGATTTACCTGTGGTTGCTGTTTTGGAAACGATTATCAGATGTGGGTAGATATAGGAAAATCCCGGACTGTAAGGTTCCTGTTTTTCTGCTTTCTGATTCTCAATGTGATAGATGTAGGTATGTGTCTTTTCCTTTTCGTCAGTTATAACCTCTTTCTTAACATTTGTGCCGAAATTCTTCTCATAAATATCAATGTCCATCCAATAGGGAACAACCAGTTTAACGGTTTTGCTTTTCACAAACTGTGGCTCAGACAGATAGGCGCCTGAGAAATAGTGAGGATCGTGAAAAATCTTTTTAAAGGAGACTTCCGCGTTTCTGTTTTTCAGTGTAAAAGGTAAATTCAGCGTACAAATTTTAGTGTCGTTATAAAACAGTCCTTCTTCCTGATACATGCTGTACTCAGGCTTTACCCCTTTCAATCCCTTAACCCGGACGCTTTCTATTTCTGAGGAATTATCGTAGAACTTAGCTAAAACTACCTTTTCCGATATTCTGGTACATTCGTATGCAGCTGATGATTTTTCCTCAATAAACGGTTCATTGTTGTCATTGAGTCTAAAGGTGAATACATCCTCCATGTTGGTGATAATTACATTATCATCTTCTGTCTGTGCAAAGATGGAAGTGCAGTAAAAGCAAAGGAAAAAGCAAAGAATGAATCGTGTTCGTTTATTCATAAGTCTACTTGCCGGTCATTAATATTGAAGTTTCTGAATTCTTGTGTTTGTTATATAATGGGGCAAATGTATAAAATAATTCTGGTTTTATGCCATGAAAAATGTAAAATATCTGTTTGTGCGTTTTACTGCTTTATCCCGCTTACCTGGTTCCATTTAATAATATGATATCCCTATTTGCTTTTTACAGGCATTCGCTCCCAGAGCCACAGCGGAATCATTCTCCAGAAAAACACCAGAATAGCATATCGGTTATCAATCATTGCAATGCGTTTTTTCTTTTTCAGAGCACGGATAATCCGTTCTGCAACGTGATCGGGTTTCATAAGCAGCGGGTAATTGCCGTCTTTCAGAAGATCTGTCTGAACAAATCCGGGCCGGATATCAGTAAAGGTAATATTCAGTTTCTCCATGTGTGAGAGTTGTGCCAGCGCATTGATGTAAGAGTTCTGAAAACGTTTGGTAGCTGAGTAGGCCGGAGCAGCTCCCAGACCCTTTGTTCCGGCAATGGAACTGATCACTGCCAGATGGCCTCCTCCCTTTTCCCTGAAGTAGTTAAAGGCGGCTGTAACCATTCGGATAAATCCACCCACATTGGTCTTTGCCGTATTGATCTCTATGTCGGCTTTCAATGCAATATTCTGGCTACCTACACCCGAACTGAGCAGAAACAGATCCATCCCGCCCAGTTTATCGATGAGCAGGTGTAACTTCTCAGGCGCATCTTCTTTAGTCACATCCAACTCCTGTATCTCAACCAGATCGGGTGCAGCGGACTGAAACTTCTCCAGTGCTTCTTTTCGTCTGCCGGCTACGCCCACATGCCATCCCAGTTTCAGATAACCTTTTGCAACTTCGTATCCAATGCCGGAAGTAGCTCCTATAATGATTACTTTTTTCATCTTATTTGTTTTAGAAAAAACAAATATAACTTATTTATTTTTATTATATAAGATATTTGTATAATTTGTAACAAGGATTCTCTATCTCAATAAATTCAGATAACATTGTTTTATTTACAATTAATTATCCGGTTTTTTTTTGTANNTNNNACAATGTTTTTGTGATTAATAATGCACTCATTTCAAATGAATTATAAATAACCGTTAAAGATTAATGGCATGATTGGAGCAATTGCGGGAGATATTGTTGGTTCTCTCGCCTAAGGTTTGTGGCTTCTCTGTCTGAAAATAATAGTCCATAATATAAAAATTAGTAAGAATATATGAATATAAGAATTGCCTGTATCCTGTTAATCAGTACCTTTCTGCCTCTTGCAGTGCAAGCACAGTCTCAAAGTGACAGTACCCGGATAAAAAGTCATACGGTGGACGAAGTTGTTGTAACTGGTACACGGAATGAAACAGATATACGCCATTTACCAATGAGCATATCCGTGGTCAGCCGGCAACAGATTGATCAACGCTATGAACAGTCTTTACTCCCTTTATTGACCGAGCAAGTACCGGGATTTTTCACTACCGGACGTGCTATTTTGGGATACGGCGTATCAACCGGTGCTGCCGGTGGTATGAGTTTGCGAGGGGTGGGTGGTAGTCCCACTACCGGGTTGCTGGTTCTTATCGATGGGCATCCTCAATACATGGGATTGATGGGACATCCCTTAGCCGATGCTTACCAGTCTATGCTGGTGGAACGTGTGGAAGTGGTACGCGGTCCTGCATCGGTTCTATATGGCTCTAATGCGATGGGAGGCGTTATTAACATTGTAACACGTAAGCTGGAGGAAGATGGCATAAAGAACGATGTGAAATTGAGCTATGGCTCATATAATACACTGACAACCGAAGTTTCCAGCCGCATCCGCAAAGGGCGTTTCAGCAGTGTTGCTACGGCTTCTTACAATCGGACAGACGGGCATCGGGAAAACATGGACTTCGATCAATATAGCGGTTATCTGAAATTAGGATACGAGTTCAGCCGTGCATGGAACATCTTTGCCGATGCTAATCTTACACATTTCAATGCATCCAATCCGGGAACGATAACAGCTCCAGTTTTAGACAATGATTCACGCATTACCCGGGGAATGGCTTCTTTCTCAATTGAAAATAATTACAGTCGCACTTCGGGTGCTTTGAAGTTCTTTTATAATTGGGGACAACACAAAATCAATGACGGCTATTCTGCAGGACAAGATCCGCTCGACTATCGGTTTAATTCCAAAGACCGGATGTTGGGTATCACATGGTATCAAAGTGCCACCCTCTTCACAGGCAACCGAATTACATTCGGGGTAGATTATCAACACTTTGGCGGGGAGGCATGGAATCAGTTTACCGGCAGTCGCACAGAAATTGCAGATAAAACAGAAAACGAGATAGCCGGTTATGTGGACTTTCGCCAGGCACTCGGCACACTCTTTACGCTGGACATTGGTCAGCGTGTAGATCATCACTCACAAACCGGAACGGAATGGATACCTCAGGCGGGATTGTCTATGCACCTGCCCCGGACAGCCGAACTGAAAGCAATGGTAAGCAAAGGTTTTCGCAATCCCACTATCCGCGAACTTTATATGTTTCGCCCGCAAAACCCCGATTTGAAGCCGGAAAAAATGATAAACTATGAAATATCCTTTTCTCAGAGCCTGATGAACAAAGCCCTTTCGTATGGTCTGAACCTTTATTATATCAACGGTGACAATATGATTCAGACAGTGCCTGTGAATGGCAGGCCTATGAACATCAATACAGGGAAAATAGAAAACTGGGGTGTGGAAACAAATGTCAGTTACCGGATGAACTCTTCGTGGATGTTTTCCGCCAATTATAGCTGGCTGAGAATGAGATATCCTGTTGTGGCTGCTCCCGGACATAAGTTATATGCCGGCGCTGATTATTCACGGGGAAAATGGAATGTATCAACCGGTGTGCAATATGTCTCCGGACTTTATACCTCTGTCAATCCTGAAACGAAAGAAAATTTTGTGTTGTGGAATCTGAGGGGCAGCTATCGTTTATGCCCTTTTGCTCATCTGTTTGTACGTGGGGAGAATTTATTAGCACAACGTTATCAAATAAATGCCGGTTATCCCATGCCGGGAGCCACAATAATGGGTGGCATTAATTTAAACTTTTAAACAACAACTATCAGACTTTATTCGCTGAATTACAGTAATGTGAAAACCTATCTGGCGACCTTTTTTTGCCTCTTCTTTATCCACTTAAAACTTATTGATGCCATTCGTTGTTTATACATAATATAAATAAGAAATGGCTGTTATGAAATATGATATAGCGATTATTGGTGGCGGACCGGCAGGATATAATGCTGCTGAAAGAGCNGCTTCAGGAGGACTTAAAACAGTTCTTTTTGAAAAGAATGCAATAGGGGGAGTNTGTCTCAATGNAGGTTGTATTCCAACCAANACTCTACTCTATTCTGCAAAAATATTGGATAATATTAAAAGTGCTTCTAAATACGGTATACTTNCNGATNCNAATCCCGGATTCGANTTTNAAAAGATNATGANCCGTAAGGATAAGGTGGTTAAGAAACTCACATCCGGTGTTGGTATGAAGCTGAAAGCTTATGGCGTTCATCTTGTTGAAGGTACAGCGATTATTCAGGGTGAGAAAAATGAAACGATTAGCATATCTTGTAATAATGAGATTTACTCAGTCAAGTACCTGTTACTCTGCACAGGCTCCGAAACGGTAATTCCTCCTATCAAGGGANTNNCTGANACTGAATACTGGACTTCCAAAGAAGCTCTTGAACTAAAAGAGCTTCCTCAATCACTGGCTATCATTGGTGGCGGGGTTATCGGGATGGAATTTGCTTCTTTCTTCAACAGCATGGGTGTTAAAGTTACTGTTATCGAAATGCTACCGGAGATATTGGGAGCTATGGACAAGGAAACTTCTGCAATGCTCAGAGCAGATTATACTAAGAAGGGAATACGATTTCTGCTGGGAACCAAAGTTACAGAAGTAGCAACAGGAAAAGTTTTTATTGAAAANGATGGTAAACAGGAGACNGTTGAAACTGAAAAGATTCTGGTTAGTGTAGGGCGCAGAGCAGTAACTACCAATCTTGGTCTTGAAAATCTAGATATTGAACTGCAGAAAGGTGGAGTGAAGGTCAACGAATATATGCAGACCAGTCACCCCGGAGTTTATGCCTGTGGAGACATCACCGGATTCTCCCTACTGGCACATACAGCTATTCGTGAAGGAGAGGTTGCAGTTAATCACATTCTGGGAATTGAGGATAAGATGAATTACGATTCCGTTCCGGGAGTAGTGTATACCAATCCTGAACTTGCCGGAGCCGGAAAAACAGAAGAAGAACTCAAAGTAAGCGGTACAGATTATCACGTTCTGAAGTTGCCGATGGCTTATTCAGGTCGGTTTGTTGCCGAAAATGAATTNGGNAACGGNCTCTGCAAACTGATCACAGACAATGAAGAGCATATTATTGGTTGCCACTTGTATGGCAATCCTGCATCCGAGCTAATTATAAGCATGAGTATGGCTATCGACAGGAAACTGACGGTAGAAGATCTGAAGAAACAAATATTTCCGCACCCTACGGTGAGCGAGATAATCCGTGAAAGTCTGTTTATCTGATCAATTAACAATCAAAACATTATCAAGATGCTTTGCATAAACAATCCATATACAGATGCCTGGTTCAATCTGGCGNCAGAAGAATATNTCCTNCATTCTTTTCAGGAGAATGTGTTCATGCTGTGGCAGAATGAACCATCGGTCATTATTGGCAAACATCAGAATGTATGGGCAGAAGTTAATATGGATTTTGTGAGAGATCACCGCATCAAAGTAGTAAGAAGATATTCCGGTGGCGGTGCTGTGTATCATGATGCCGGCAATCTGAATTTCACCTTTATTGAAAACAGTNATAATGCTGATTTTAATAAATACCTTATTCAGATTCAGAAATTTCTTAGGGAAATAGGAATAAATGCTGAGGCTGACGAACGGCGGGGACTAAATATTGATGGGCTGAAAATATCGGGAAGTGCACAGTGCATCCATAAAAAAAGAGTGATGTATCATGCTACGCTACTCTATTCAACGGATTTATTGAGTCTCAATGCAGCATTAACTTCTTTACCAACTCAACAGAATGATGTTACATCGCCACGTTTGCTTTATGTAAAG
>JGI20225J20221_1003132_pt1 | contig 40487 bp, 35 predicted proteins | sample BioMet4_FD_20221 | JGI IMG/M metagenome (IMG submission 20221)
TGCCGTGGCCGACGACCCGATCATCAAGGACACCCTGGCCAAGAATCAAGGCCATGCGGCCAGGAAGTGGCCCGGCCAGGTGGGCATCAAGAACCACAGATCGAGGACCTGAACGCCCTGACCGACAAGATGCGCAAGCAGCTCTTCTCCCGCGGCTTCCGCAGCGGCAAGGAGCTCTACGTCCAGACCCTGTCCCAGGGCCTCGGACTTTTCGCCCATGGGCGTTCCACGGGCAAGGCGAATCCTCTATCGGACCACGGACTTCAAGTCGAACGAGTACCGAAACCTGCTCGGGCGGCAACCTCTTCGAGACCCTCGAAGACAACCCCATGCTCGGTTACCGGGGCGTGTCCCGCAACATCCATGACTGGGAGATCGAGTCCTTCAAGCTGGCCCGGGGCATTTTCGGCGGCAAGAACCTCAATATCATGCTGCCCTTCGTGCGCACCGTCGAGGAAGCCACGGCCATGAAGCGCTACCTCGAACAGGTGCACAAGCTCCATTCCGGCGACGAAGGCCTCAAGATCTTCATCATGTCGGAGATTCCGAGCAACGCCATCCTGGCCAAGCAGTTCATCCAGGATTTCGACGGCTTCTCCATCGGCTCCAACGACATGACCCAGATGGTGCTCGGCACGGACCGCGACAATCCGGCCCTGCGCCACATCTATGACGAAGAAGATCCGGCCGTGGTCTGGGCCCTGCTCGTGACCATCTTCGCCGGCCAGAAATACGGCAAGAAAGTGGGCTTCTGCGGCCAGGGCGTGTCCAACAGCCTCATCCTGCGCGGCTTGGTCGCCATCGCCGGCATCGTCTGCGCCTCGGTCGTGCCCGACACCTACTACCGGACGAAGTTCGACTTGGCCCATATCGAGTCCGAACATATCCCGGCGAGCAAGCTCGGCGAATGGCTGTCCGAACAGCACCTCGAACGCCTCAAGACCGTGCTCGCCGGCAATAAGTACGAGCATATCGTCAAGAAGTACGACACCGCCGCCGACATCAAGGACTGGTACGACGGGGAGCTCGTGCGGCTGTCCGAACAGCTCCGGGAAAACCTGGAAACGCCCAAGGCCAACTTCTACCGCCAGGAAATGGAAACCTTCCGGCGGCTCCTGCACAAGCCCGTGCTCTACGCGAGCTGGGATTGGCCGAGCACGGTTTATGACGCCCTGCGCCAGGCCGGCTTCGACACTTACGAGGAGCAGGAAAAGGCCCTGGCCGTGCAGCGGGCCAAGAAGTGGTAGCTGCGGCGGCAATAAGGCCTTAAAATGTCTCTGCGGGCCAGGAGGGGAACGCCCCTCCTGGCCTTTTTCTATCGGGTCACCCTTCCCGCCCTCCCCTCCGTGCGGCCGCCGGCTTTTGACGCACCCGATCCTGCCGCACGCTCCCGTCCCCCCTGGCGGGAAGGACAGTTTTGATCTAAAAGCGCCCATGTCACACGACACGACCGCCGGAACCTCCGGCGGGCAAAGGAGGACGCCTTGGGACTGTTAGCCGCCAGCGGCGGATTCACGCGATACCGGATCGTCGGCGAGGTGCCGCGCCAGACCTTGCAAGAGGCCCCGGAGCGACTCAAGAAATACGCCTTCAACGACATCGACCATTCGACCGAGGAACGCTCCTTCGGCTGGGTGGCCTTCGAGGACTACCTGGACACCGAGTGGCGCGGCGCGCCCCCGGAAAAGGGCCATTACCTGGCTTTCTCCCTGCGCCTGGACACCCGGCGCATCTCGCCGGCCGTGTTTAAAAAACACGTGCGCCTGGCCATCGACGCGGAAAAGGACTCCATGAAGGATACCGGCAAGGCCTTCATCTCCAAGGACCGCAAAAAGGAGATCGCCGAGCGGGTCAAGCTCTCGCTCATGGCCCGGGCCCTGCCCATTCCGGCCGTGTTCGAGGCGGTCTGGAACACCATCGACCAGGTCATCTGGCTGTGCTCCACCAATTCCAAGGTCCAGACCCTGTTCGAGGACCTCTTCACCATGACCTTCGAGCTGCACCTGGAGCCCCAGACTCCGGCCTACTTGGCCGAACGTCTCATCGGCACCGAACGCTCGACGGCCATCGAACAACTCGAACCCAGCCATTTCGCGGGGTAGGACGGGAAAGACCGGGGCGCTGCCCCGGCCCCCGGCAACGGCTGCCCTGGGCCAAGACGAGACATCCTAGACACACATGATCGCGACCAACGAGACAAGGCGAGGCACGGATATGGACCCTACCCTGGCGGATGCCAAAAACCCGGTGCTCGGACAGGACTTCCTGACCTGGCTGTGGTTTAAAAGTGAAAAAAGCGGCTGGTTGTTCACGCTCCCGGGCGGCGGCGAGGTCAACGTCTACCTGGAGCAGAAAATCTCCGTGCGCGGCGGCGAAGGCGACGATGCCGAGACGGCCACGGTCAGCGGCCCCCATGCCCAGTTCGCCGAGGCGCGCCTGGGTGTCAAAAGCGGCAAGCGCGTGGACAGGGCGCTGATCCGCTTCGAGCAGGACGGCGAGACCTGGACCGTCACGGTCAAGGCCGACGACTTCAGCCTCAATACCCTGCGCACGCCCAAGATCGACACCCGGTCCGAGGAAGGCGAGGACCCACACGCCGCCTGAGGCCAAGGCTGGCGGCTGGCGAAACTCTCCCGACCTTCGCTGACTGGCTGCGCGAAGGGGGGTTGGGGGGGGGGGGGCGTTAGGGGGAAGGAGGAGACGGGGGAGGATGGCTCCCGGCTGGCCAGGATGGGCCGGGGGCGCCTCCACTGGACGCACCCCACCGCGGAAAGCGCATTTCCCTTTTCCTTTCGGGGGAAAGTTGATTCAGCATTCCGGTCCCGAAACCTTGAAAGTTTTTAGGGGAAGGAGGGGTGTGGGGGAGGGAACGCCCCTTGTTTGGCAAAAAGGGGGTTCCCTCCCCACCATTTCCCACCCCAGCCGCCAACGCACACCGCCGCATGCTTCGACACATTGGAGCGCGTTGTTTTTATTCAGGCCCAGTTTTCGGAAAACGTCGGCGCGGGCGGCCCCGGGCGCTGCGCCAACATGGGTGTTTCCCCGCTGGTGGCTGGGTCCGACGCCGTGGGGATTTCGACCGTGACCGGCCGCCCAATGGCCAACGAGCAGGGCGGGGCTTTGCTGCGACAAGCCGAAATCGCCGCGACCCTCAAACGAGGCCGTGGCCGGGCGCCGAGGTCGGTCTTTACGGCAACCCACGGCCCGGGCTCGGCCGCTGGCGCCACTGGGCGTGAATCCACTCGCGCGAAAGCCAGGCCGCGCCGGAAATTTGCCGACAAAACCTGCCGGCGGCGGCGGAAAAGTGCGGCGGCCCCGAGGACGCGGGCCGGTGGCAAAGGGTCAGGGAAACCCAGACCGCGGCGCGCGTTTCAACGCAGAGTTCCCCGACCGCCGGGGAAGGCCACCTGCCCTCAACCTGCGCCCCAGGCCTGCTGCCTTTTCCTGTGCCTTAGAATCTTCCAAAGGCGCGCGCCAGGGGGGGACGCAAGCAGAAAATCCGGCCGACCCCCGTCCCGGCCGCGCGGAACCCCATGGCCGAGGCGCGAAAATCCCTGCTTCGAGGCGCCTCCGGAAATTGCTGCTCGCCATCGACTTTTCCAGAGACGCCGACCAAAACCCGGGGGTACTACTGATAGGGCTTGCCCGTGCGCCCGCTTCATCGAATCGGGTTCGGGGCTCCCAAAGAGCGCCAGAAGTCAATTTTGGCGCATGGGTTTGTCTGCCGCAGTCAAATGGGCCCTTCAGCGGCCCGAAGAGAGGCAGAAAAACGAACCGAAAGCGCGAACGCGCGCGGCGGCGATGGACAGATGCGGTCTTGTCGTAATCCAGCTAGCCCATTGACGGCCCGGGCCGCGGGCATCGCGGTCGGGTGACATTCCGGACCGGCAAAACCGGTCCCGGACTGCCGGGCCCACCGCCCGGGACCGACCGGCCAGCCCTGGAAAGACCCCGAGACCCCCCAGGACCCCCTGTTGGCCGGAAATTCAAGGAAAGGAGAGCCGAATGTTCGTGGAGGGGGACTGCTTACCCGAGCTCGCGCAAAGGTCTTTTTTCAACCGATCTGCGGGCCCGCTCGGCCAGCAAGAACCGCACGGCCAAGATCAAAAAGCTTTTCGAGGCGGCCGGCTTCGACCAGATCGTCAATCGCGGCGATCTGACGGCCATCAAGGTCCATTTCGGTGAACGCGGCTGCGATACCCACATCAGCCCGACCTACGTCCGTACCGTGGTGGAACGCATCAAGGCCCGGGGCGGCCTGCCGTTTGTCACCGACACCAATACCCTCTACTCCGGCAGCCGCCACAACGCCGTGGACCATCTGCTCACGGCCGTGGAACACGGCTTCGATTACGCCGTGCTCGGCGCGCCGGTCATTATCGCCGACGGCCTGGACAGCACCAACGTCATCGAGGTCCCCTTGGCCGGCAAGCATTTCAGCTCGGTCAAGATCGCCGGCGACATCGTTCGGGCCGGCAGCATGCTCGTGTTGTCCCACTTCAAGGGCCACGAATTGGCCGGCTTCGGCGGAGCGGTGAAAAATCTGGCCATGGGCTGCGCGCCCCGGGCCGGCAAGCGCGACCAGCACTGCATCCGTTTCCAGGTCGAGCCGAAAAAATGCATCGGCTGCGGCGAGTGCGTCCGGGTCTGCCCGGTCAGCGCGGCCACGCTGTCCGACAAAAAGGCCGCCATCGACAAGTCGGTATGCATCGGCTGCGGCGAATGCCTGACCGTTTGCCCCAAAAAGGCCATGTTCATCGACTGGCACACGGAAATCGTGCCGTTCATGGAGCGGCTGGTGGAGTATGCCCGGGGCGCCGTGACCGGCAAGGAAGACCGGGTGGGCTACATCAACTTCCTGGTCAACGTGACCCCGGACTGCGACTGCGCCGCCTGGAGCGACGCCCCCATCGTGCCGGACATCGGCTTCCTGGCCTCCAAGGACCCGATCGCCCTGGACAAGGCCTGCCTCGATCTGGTCAACGCCCAGGCCGGCTGCCCGGACTGCAAGCTGGAATTCGGCCAAGAGGCCGGGGCTGACAAGTTCGCGGCCCTGTGGAAATGGACCCGGGGTGACGTGACCTTCACCCACGGCCAAGCTGTGGGACTGGGCACCCCGCACTACGAATTGATCAAGCTCTAACCCCTTCCTCTCTGACGCGAACCGGCCCGCAACGCCTGGATGGCGCGGCGGGCCGGAAACGATGCTACAGCCCGCACAGCCCCCAGGAGGTTCGCGCCATGCGCACACACCAGATCCTTTGCGCCCTGGTCCTGATCGCGTTTTCGGCCGTGTCCGGTCTGTTCGGCCAGGACAGCCCGGCCCTGGCCGCAGACAAGTCACCCATCGATGCAGCCCTGGACACCTGTCTGGAACAAAACCAGACCACCACCGGCATGGCCCAATGTCTGGATCAAGCGTTTACGGCCTGGGACGGGGAGCTTAACGCGGCCTACAAGGCTGTCATGGCTGGTCTTGCCCCGGAGGCCAAGACCGCGCTTCGAACCGCCCAGCGCGACTGGGTGGCTTTCAAGGACGCGCAAATCGCCTCTTTCCGAAGCATACTGGCCAACCAGGACGGCACGATCTGGCCCCTGGTCGCCTCGCGCTATGCCATCGATCTGGTGCGCAAGCGAGCGGTCGAGCTACGCTGCTACGCGAAAATGACCAATATGGAAGGCCCGGCCGACCCGAATTGCCCCTGATCGATCAACGGGGGGAGGGAAAACGCCTCCGGCGGCCCAAGGGTGCGGCCCTTTGGAAACCCATAAGGGAGCAGCTCCATTTGGGGACGCTGCCCCCGGCCGCTTCCAGGCGATCCCTTTTTGAAAACTGCCCTATAAATGAAAATAATGGGTCCACAGGGCCGAGATCGGCATCACGAACAGCAATCCCGGCAACATGCTGAGGACCGGCACTTCCACCAGGCTCAACTGGCGCAGGCCCGTGCCCAGCATGATCAGCCCGCCGCAGGCGGAAAAATCCGCCATCATGGCGGGGCTGATGGACGGCACCACGGCCGTCGACAACAGCAGGATGGACGACTGGATCAGGCACTGGGGCGCGGCCAGCACGCCGATGACCCCGCCGATGTTGGAGGCAAAGACCATGGAGGTGAAAAAATCCAGCAACGCCTTGATGATAAGCAGTGACGGATCGCCGGAGATGCCCTCCTGCATGGGCCCCATGATGCCGAGGCTGCTGACGCAAAAAAGCACGGTCACCACGGCGAACTGATCACGAAACGTCTGTTGGGGCAGGTCGGGCTTGGCGTTTTTTTTGCGCTGGAACACGTTGACCGCGCGAAAGGCCAGACGCATGACGCCCTTTTCCACGCGTAAGATTTCCCCCAAAATGGCGCCGAACAGCAAGGCGATGACCACCGGCGGCAGGGCGTGGCACTTGCCGGTCATGAAAACACCGATTCCAAGCGTGATACAGCTGAAAACATAATTGATTTTCCGGCGAAAATCCGTCGGGATAGTGCTCGCACACACGGCTCCGAGGATGGAGCCGGCGACAATTCCGGCACTATTGATAAATGGCCCGATCATACACACTTCCTTTTCGGGACTGTCCCCCTGCCAGGGGACTCCGTCTTGTATCCCAACAACAGAGCAGCAACCACGCAACAGCAGCCGAGCAACGGCCCCGGCACACCTTTGCGCACAACAGTCTCCCTTTGCGGGAGCATTTTTCGATCACGATAAGAGCAAGGCAGGCACGCACCGTGTATCTGGCACGGTGGTCGTCACGACAAGGGCTTTCCCCTGTCCTATCGGGTGAAGCCCTCTATACGACGACTGACGGTCAGCCGTCCAGGGAAACGCTGGCCGCCCCCTTTCTGGGGAATGCCGGAGGGTCGCCCCGCTGATCGCAGGCGCCGCCGCCCCGGACACCGGCCGCCTAGCGCACCATGTTCGGATGGTGCACGTCCCCGTCCATCTCCATGGTGTGGCAGACATCGCAGCGCTTGTTGGCGGCCATGACCCCGGGCGCGCCCATGTACTGCATGGGGGCGATGTTGTGGATGTCCAGGCCGTAGTCGTTGACCGCGACAAACGTGGCGTGGGGACTGCCATGGCAGGCCGCGCACGGCACGTTGCCGGTCTCCTCCTTGCGGTTGCGGAACAGACCGGCCGCGTCCTTGGTCCAGGTGTTGAACGCCGAGGCGTCCTTGGCCGGCAATTGAAAGTCCTTGTGGCAGTTGAGGCAGTCGGGTTCCTGGGTCCAGGCGGCCCGGGGATGGATGGCGGCCACGTCGGGCACACTGCGCGGGGCCAGAGGCCGCATGAGCCAGGCGGCCGCCTTCTTGCCGGCGGCCTTTTCATGGGCCAGAAGCGACAGGGCGTGGTCTTCGAGATACCCGTGGCAGCGCGGACAGCCGATGCCGGCCGCGGCGTGGTTGTCGCGCTGGGCCTGGGTCACGCCCTTGGGCGAAGTGGGATGGCAGCGGGCGCAAGCCTGGCCGTCCGAACCGGCCAGATAGGAGGCGTGAAAACCATGGATGGCGGCCGACAGGCCGAGCAGTTCGGGCCGGCCGCCGGTCGCGCCGACATCAGGATGGCAGCTCTGGCAGGCCACGGGCTGGCCGGACCTGGCCCGGGTAGCCAGGTCGGTGCCGTTTCGCCGGTCGTGGACTGTCAGGATGCCCTTGGCCGTGTCGTCGGCCACGCCCATGACCCCGTCCACCCGGTAGGCACCGCCGTGGCAGGTGGCGCAGCCCATTTCCGTGGACACCGGCAGCACGGCCTTGGTCATGGCCAGTTCCGCGCCGGTTTTCGTGTCCTTGGCCGTGACCGTAAAGACCGGATACGGATTGACTCCACCCTTCTCCGGATACGGCGTCACCGGGATGCCGGCGGCGGTAAAAAGCTTGTCCCCGGCCGAGAACGTCCCATCCGGCCTAAGCCCGGTGGCCGAAACATCGGCCGGCAAGGCCTTGCCGACCAAGGACGGGGCGAATTTCCAGAAATCCGACCGGGCGGCGGGATGCTTGAACCCCTCGGGCGCGGCATAGTCGATGGTGACGTTTTCCGTCACCACCTCGGGCATGACGTCGCGTTTGATGAGCACGGCCTGGACCGTATTGCCGGGCACGGCCAGGGAAAACGAGCCGTCGCAACCGGCCAGGGCCACCACGCCCAGACTGTTCCAGGCCAGGAGCACGTAGCCGGCCTTGTCGGCGTCGAAGGCCGGGATGGCGACCTCCGCCGGTTCGATGGCCACGGGCTTTTCCGGTTGCGGGGTCCGGCCGTTGATGTCCTGGGCGATATGGACGGCCAGGGCCTCGCGCTCGGCCGGGCTGCCGAGAAACGGCGGCATGTGGGTGAAAAGCTTGCCCTGACCGGTCAGATAGGCGGTGATGCCCGAGGCGCCGATGTGGCGCGTATACGCGCGGATGTCCTTTATGGGCCCGCCCACGGAATGGCAGGGCAGGCACTGGAAGGCAAAAAGCTCCTTGCCGGCGGCCAGCCGGTTGTCCGGGGTCACTTCCTTGACGGTCGCCCATTTGGCCCGGGGCAGAAACGGCGCGTCATAGGGCGCGGCCTGGCTTGGCCGGATATCCGTGGACCAGATCTGGCCGGAGATGAGCCAGGGCTTGCGCGCGGCCTCGCGCAGGGTCTCGAAGGTGCCGACCACGCCGAGTCCGGCCAGAAGCAGCACCACAGCCAAGCTCCGACGCACGGCCAGGGGCAACCGGTTGATCAGGACCAGGGCGCCAAGGCCGACCAGGAGCAGAAGCAGCGGATAGGCCAGCCGGTAGGGGACGATTTCACTGGACCGGCGCAGCACGAAGTCCCGCACCGGCGCCGGCAACACGCCCACGTACCACCAGCCGGCGAGCAACAGCACCGGCAGACAGGTCACCACCCAGCGGCAGGCCAGGCGCAGCATGGTCTCCCGGGCCTCGGCCTCGGCAATGCCCAGGCTCGTGGCAAAGCCGAACAGCCCGGCCAGCATGACCGCCAAGGCAAACCGCAGCACCAGGGCCGGCCAGAAGGTCGGATTGAAAAACCCGTCCCAGAAATCGAGGCTCACCGGCCACTGCCCCGGGGTCAGCATGAAGCCGATGATGCCGTTGATGGTGAAAAGCGACAGGAAGGCGAACAGAAAATAGCACCAGCCGGCCAGGGCATGGCGCCGGGCGTCCAGGCGGTCGAAGCCGTAGTAATACACGAGCAAGGCCGCGATTTCGCCGGCGAAAAAGGTCCATTCCGTGGCCCAGCCCCAGGCGAAGGTCCGCACGAGCACCAACGTCGCCTGGGGGGACAGCACCGAGATCACAAGCCAAATGCCGACTCCGGACAGGGCGCCGAAAACCATGGTGAGGAGCAGAAAAAATCGCGTGTACCGGTGCAGGTAGTCGCGCAACGGACGGGAATCGAGCCGCCGGGCCAGCCGCTCGGTCATGACCAGGAACAGCCCGCCGCCCACGGCGAAATGGGCCACGTACACGTGCAACACGGCGATGAGAATGATCCAGAAGCCGCCGCCAAAGGCCGTCAGATGCCAGACCGGAAATTCCATGGCCTACTCCTTCCCCGCCCGGCGATGGGCGGCCACGAGCCAGACCGTGCTGGCGGCCACGACCAAAAAGCTGGCCAGAAACATGAAAAACGGCCCATATTGTGCGTTTACGGGCAACGACTCGGGCAAAAAAAGCGGCGCCAGGCTCATCCGGCGCACCAGATCCCGCACCACGACCATGAAGCAGACCGTCGCCACCGCGTAAAGCGCGGCCCGGCCGGGCCGGCCCCGGAACCCGTGTACCAGGGCCATGATCGCGAGCAGCACCCCCACGACCAGGATCGCCGTGGCCGGGATATTGCCGGCCAAAAACAGGTGGCGGACCTTCCCGGGCAAGGTAAGCAGGAACCACGTCCCCACGGCCAGCTGGACGAGGGTGGCCCGGGTGAACCAGGCAAGGCCCAGGCGCATGGCTTCCCTGGCGTCGTCATCCCCCTGGCCGGCGGCCCGGGACTTGATCAGGGCCAGAAACAACCCGGCCAGGGCCAGGGAGGCCAGCACAAAATGGAGCCACCGGGGGAAAAACGTCGGATCGGCCAGGTTGAAAAAGCCGCCCGTCGGCATTGTCGCGGCAACGTTCCAGGCTTCGGGCCGGATGCTCAGGGTCGCGATGTTGGTCATGACCAGACTCGCGCTGAGCAGCAGCACGGCGGCCAGCCCGGAAAGGAGCGTGGCCCCAGCCGCCTGGACACGCGACTGGAACCGGTAGAGCAGCCCGTAGGCGACCATGACGAGCAGGAAAAAAGATACCCAGGTCCTGGCGGACAGGATGGCGGCCGTATAAAGGTATTGGCCGTAGAGCACCGAGGCAAAAAGCAGCGGCGGCACCCCGAGGTTGACCGTGATCGCCACGGCCGTGGGCAGCCGGCCGGCCAAGGCCCCGGCCGCGCCGCGCCTGGGACCGGGCGTGCAGCATGCGAGCAGCGTCCCGCCCAGCGCCACGTTCATGACCAGCACATGGGCGGCAAAGGTCACGAGCAGCAGCACCTCGAACACGCCCCAGGGAGCGGTCAGGGCCGCGCCGGCGAGAGCTGGAANGCGCCGAAGACCATGGTCAGCAGCAGAAAAAATCGCGTGTACCGATGCAAGTAGTCGCGCAACGGCCGGGAATCGAGCCGCCGGGCCAGCCGCTCGGTCATGACCAGGAACAAGCCGCCGCCCACGGCGAAATGGGCCACGTACACGTGCAACACGGCGATGAGAATGATCCAGAAGCCGCCGCCGAAAGCCGTCAGATGCCAGACCGGAAATTCCATGGTCTACTCCTTCCCCGCCCGGCGATGGGCGGCCACGAGCCAGACCGTGCTGGCGGCCACGACCAAAAGCTGGCCAGAAACATGAAAAATGGCCCATACTGTGCGTTCACGGGCAACGACTCGGGCAAAAAAAGCGGTGCCAGGCTCATCCGGCGCACCAGATCCCGTACCACGACCATGAAGCAGACCGTCGCCACCGCGTAAAGCGCGGCCCGGCCGGGCCGGCCCCGGAATCCATGCACCAGGGCCATGATCGCGAGCAGCACCCCCACGACCAGGATCACCGTGGCCGGGATATTGCCGGTCAAAAACAGGTGGCGGACCGCTCCGGGCAAGGTAAGCAGGAACCACGTCCCCACGGCCAGCTGAATGAGAGTGGCCCGGGTGAACCAGGCGAGGCCCAGGCGCACGGCTTCCCGGGCGTCGCCATCCCCCAGGCCGGCGGCCCGGGACTTGATCAGGGCCAGAAACAACCCGGCCAGGGCCAGAGAGGCCAGCACAAAATGGAGCCACCGGGGGAAAAACGTCGGATCGGCCAGGTTGAAAAAGCCGCCCGTCGGCATCGCCGCGGCGACGTTCCAGGCTTCGGGCCGGATGCTCAGGGTCGCGATGTTGGTCATGACCAGNCTCGCGCTGAGNAGCAGCACGGCGGCCAGCCCGGAAAGGAGCGTGGCCCCAGACCGCCTGGACACGCGACTGGAACCGGTAGAGCAGCCCGTAGGCGACCATGACGAGCAGGAAAAAAGATACCCAGGTCCTGGCGGACAAGATGGCGGCCGTATAAAGGTATTGGCCGTAGAGCACCGAGGCAAAAAGCAGCGGCGGCACCCCGAGGTTGACCGTGATGGCCACGGCCGTGGGCAGCCGGCCGGCCAAGGCCCCGGCCGCGCCGCGCCTGGGACCGGGCGTGCAGCATGCAAGCAGCGTCCCGCCCAACGCCACGTTCATGACCAGCACATGGGCGGCAAAGGTCACGAGCAGCAGCACCTCGAACACGCCCCAGGGAGCGGTCAGGGCCGCGCCGGCGAGAGCTGGAAGGGTTGGNGACATGGGNGCGCGNNACTCCTTGGCGGCTGNCNGCCGGAGAGACAATCCGGCCCACCGCTGTTACGGATCAAAGGGGAAGGATTCTTGGGGTCTTTTTAACATACGATCACCACGAGAACAACACGTGACTCTCGCTGCGCAGTCCGGTTTCCACCCTGGCGGACCTCGACGTCCGGGCCCGGGCATGCTAGGTGGCTGCACAAAAAAGGGGAGTGCCTGCCCTGGTTTTTCCCTTTTCCCGCCCGGACCTTGACCTTGGACGGTCCAAGGCCATTTCCCCACCCGGGCGGGTTTTTTCTGCATGGAGGCGTGTGTGGACAAAATGGAAGCCCTGGCCCTGCAAGTGGCCAAGGAAATCGTGGTCAAATTCGTGGAGACGGGACGCATCTCGCCGGGCAATTTCGCCGAGCATTTCGGNCCGATTTTCGAGGAAGTGCTGCGCGTGATCAACCGCGGCGGNGTAACGCCCGCAACCAAGGACGAGGCCGACCGTGTCTGAGCTGCCAAAGCCAGGTGAAGTCCGCCAGGTGGCCGGCATGTTCGGCCGGGTGGCCCGGTCCTATGACCTGCTCAACCANGTGCTGTCGGCCGGACTCGACATTTTGTGGCGCCGGGCCATGGTCCGGGCGCTGCTCGCCCCGGGACTGCCCGAAGGTCCCCTGCTCGACCTGGCCGCCGGCACCCTGGACGTGTCCATCCAGATCGCCGCCCGCACCCCGCGCCGCATCCTGGCCGCCGATCCCTGCCAGCCNATGCTGACCCAGGGCCAGGCCAAACTCACCGGGGCCAACCGGGACCGCATCCATCCGATCCTGGCCGACGGCCTGTGCCTGCCCCTGCCCGACTCCCGGGTGGCCGGCGCCACCATCGCCTTCGGCATCCGCAACATNCGGCCGCGGCCGGAGGCCTTTGCCGAACTGGCCCGGGTGATCCGGCCAGGCGGACGACTGGTGGTGCTGGAATTCGGCACGGGCAAGCGACGCCTGTGGGGCGGTCTCTACAACTTTTATCTGCGCCGCATCCTGCCGGTCATCGGCCGGCTGGTTTCGGGCGATGACGAGGCCTACCGCTATCTGGCGGCCACGATCCGGGAATTTCCCGACGAGGAACGCTTGGCCGAGGAAATGGTCCAGGCGGGTTTCGCCAATGTGAGCTTCCGGGCCATGGCCGGCGGAATCGTGTTCCTGCACGCCGGGGTCAAGGCCTTCTGAGGCCCGACCGGGCAGGTGGGGAATGAAGCCGCCGTAGCGGCGGTCAGTTCCAGTTTGACCGTAACACGAAAATGAGCAGCAACCCGGCCAGCATGGCCGTAAGGCCGAGGGTGCGCAGCTCCGCCGGTTTGCGTTCGGACAGGGCACGCAAAACCGAGGGCATCTTTTCCGCTGCCAGGAAATAGGGCAAACCTTCCAGGATGAAGGCCAGGCCAAGGGCCGTGAGCAAAATCTTCCAGTCGATGTGCATCCCCCGTACCTAGGCACTTGCCGCGCCAATGTAAACAGGCCGTCTTGCCGGCCGTCGGGCTTTGGGATATCCGGCGTCCTGGGTCTTTTTCCCATTTGCAAAGGAGTCAATGCGTGATCACTTTCGAGGAAATCCGCGACCGGAAAGCGTCCATCGCCGTCATCGGTCTCGGGTATGTGGGCCTGCCCCTGGCCGTGGCCCTGGCCCNTCATTTCCAGGTAGTGGGTTTCGACGTCAANNCCGCCCGGGTAGCCGAACTGGCNTCCGGCACCGACAGCACCCTGGAGGTGNCGCCAGAGGACCTGGCCGCCGTATCCCTGCGCTACACGGCCGATCCGGCCGAACTGTCCGCCTGCAAGCTCTTCATCGTGGCCGTGCCCACGCCGATCGACGAATTCAAGGCCCCGGACCTCACCCCCCTGGTCAAGGCTTCGACCCTGCTCGGCCGCCACATCACCCCCGGCTCGGTTGTGGTCTACGAGTCCACGGTCTATCCCGGACTGACCGAAGATATCTGCCAGCCTCTGCTCGAACAGGGCTCGGGCCTGATCGGCGGCAAGGACTTTTTCGTCGGCTACTCGCCGGAGCGCATCAATCCCGGGGACAAGGTCCACACCTTGCGCACGGTGGTCAAGATCGTGTCCGGCCAGACCCCGGCCGTGACCGACCTGCTCGCCTCGGTCTACGGCGCCGTGGTCTCGGCCGGCGTGCACCGGGCTTCGTCCATCAAGGTGGCCGAAGCGGCCAAGGTTATTGAAAACACCCAGCGCGACATCAACATCGCGCTCATGAACGAGCTGTCCCTGCTGTGCGAGGCCATGGACATCGACACCCTGGAGGTCCTGGCCGCCGCCGGCACAAAATGGAACTTCCTGCCCTTCCGGCCGGGCCTCGTGGGCGGCCACTGCATCGGCGTGGACCCCTACTATCTGCTGTACAAGGCGCAAGCCTTGAACATCCATCCCGAGATCATCCCGGCCGGCCGGCGCATCAACGATTCAGTGGGCACGCGCGTGGCCAAAGCCGCCATCAAGCAGCTCATCCGGGCCAAGGGCCGGGTCATGGACGGCCGCATCGGCATCCTGGGCCTCACCTTCAAGGAAAACGTGCCCGACCTGCGCAACACCCGGGTGGTGGACATCGTGGCCGAGCTGCGTGATTTCGGGGCCGAGGTCCTCGTCCACGATCCCATGGCCAGCCCCGAGGAAGCCCAGGAGGAATACGGCCTGGCCTTGCAGCCCCTTACGGCCCTGCACGATCTCGACGCCCTCATCCTGGCCGTGGCCCACGACGCCTATAAGGACCTGTCCCTGGCCGACATGGCCGGCTGGTTCCGCCCCGGCGCCAAACCCGTGCTGATCGACGTCAAGGGCCTCTACGACCGGGAAGACGTTGTAGCAGCCGGTTTCGCCACCTGGCGGTTGTAACGGTATGGAAAGCAGGGGAGATGCCTTCGGCGACCAAAGGGCGCAGCCCTTTGGAAACCCTTCACGGGAAAAGGCCTCTCCATGACCGTCTGCCTGGCCGTGGCCACGGCCAAGGAATACCGGGCCGCGTTCGGCCCCCTCGGTGCTCCGGCCGCTCCGGCGGCCGGAGCGACCGTAACTTGGCGCCGGGGCGGCCGTGACTGGCGACTGCTCGTGACCGGCGTCGGACCGGTGGCGGCCGGGGTAAGCCTTGGCCGGCTGCTCGGCGCCGGCAGCATGGGCGGCGTGGTCAATCTGGGCCTGGCCGGAAGCTTCGACCTGGCCGGCGCACCCCTTGGCGCCCTGGTCGCGGCCACGGCCGAAACCTTCCCGGAATACGGCCTGCGCCAGGAGGGAAAGCCGCCCGATCCCAAGGGACTCGGCTTCCCCCAGATCACCCTCGCCGGCGAGCCGATCTATGACCGGGTCGCCCTGGACCCGGACGCGGCGGCCCGGGCCATGGGCCTAACCGTGCCGGACGGGGCTTTGCCCGGCGCATGCGCCACCGTGGCCACGGTCGCGGCCGAACCGGCCCGGTCCGCGGCCGCGACCCACACGCCCCTGCCCCTGATCGAAAACATGGAGGGCTTTGCCCTGGCCCTGGCGTGCGCCCTGGCCGGAACGCCCTTCCTGGAACTGCGCACCGTGTCCAACCGGGTCGGCGCCCGACCGCCCCGGGACTGGGACCTGGCCGGCGCCCTGGCCGGCCTGGCCCGTACGGCCGCGCAACTGCTCGCCTAAGGAGTCTTTCCATGCCGACGTTGTCCGTGGCCATTTCGCCCTGTCCCAACGATGTCGTCATCTTCGGCGCCTGGCTGCTCGGCCGGGTGGAACTGCCCGGCTACCGGGCCGCGTTCGCCTTCGAGGACGTGGAGACCTTGAACGAGGCCGCCCTGGCCGGCACCTACGATGTCGTGAAGATTTCCGCTGCCGTGGCCGCGCGCATCGCCGACACCTATGCCGTACTGCCCTCGGGCGCNGCCTTCGGCTTTGGCGCCGGCCCCAAGCTCGTGGTCAAAAAAGGCTTTCACGGCCGGCCGGCAACGGTGGCCGTGCCCGGGGCCCACACCACGGCCGCCACGCTCCTGCGCGCCGCCCTGGCCGCGGATCGCCCGGACCTGCCCGCCCCGGACGTCCCCTTTGTGCCCGTGCGCTACGACCAGATCGTGCCGGAACTCGTGGCCGGCCACGTCGAAGCCGGGCTGCTCATCCACGAAACCGCCCTGGTCGCGGCCGAATACGGGCTCGAAGTCCGCCTCGACCTCGGGGCCTGGTGGCAGGAGCAAGTGCCGGACGTGCCGGTGCCGCTCGGGGTCATTGCCGCCCGCCGGGCCCTCGGACCGGACATTCTTGACGCCCTGGCCCGGACCCTGCGCCAAAGCCTTCTGGCCACCAAGGCCGATCCGGCCCTGACCACGCCCCTGGCCCGCCTGCTGGCCCGGGAAAAACGATCCGAGGTCATCGCGGCCCATATCCGGGCCTATGTGGGCGAGTTGAGCCTGGATATGGGGGAAGCCGGCACCAAGGCCCTCGGAATCCTGGCCGCCTTGTCCAATCGGGGACAATTCCCCACCGGCAGCCTCTTGCCAGCCTCGGACCAATCCTGCTAAGCACAAGCGGATGAGCGTATTCGAGCAGTATCTTTCCCGAGAAATCCCGGCCATCAACCATTTTCTGGAACAGGCGACCGAGACTCTCGACCCNCTGGTCCAGCCGGTGGCACGCCANGTGTTGCTGGCCGGCGGCAAACGGCTGCGGCCGCTNCTCACCATCCTGACCGCCCGGGCCATGGGGCACGACGACGATGACGTCTACCCGCTCGCCTGCTCGCTGGAATTTCTCCATTCGGCCACCCTGCTCCACGACGACATCGTGGACGGAGCCGCCTTGCGACGGGGCCGGCCGGCGGCGCACATGCGCTTNGGCGCCACCCACGCCATCCTGGCCGGCGACGTNCTGCTGGCCCTGGCCAACCGCATCGTGGCCATCTACGACAATCCCGAGCTCACGCGCATCCTGTCCGATGCCCTGCTGCGCACGGCCACGGGCGAGATCCTCGAAATCGCCCATCTGCGCGACATCGANCTNACCATGGACGCCTACCTGGATATCATCACCGGCAAGACCGCCCACCTGATCCAGGCCGCCTGCCAGTGCGGCGCGGTCCTGGCCAAGGCCGAGAGCACCCTTGTCCAGGCGGCCATGGACCTGGGGCTCAATTGCGGCATCGCCTTCCAGCTCGTGGACGACGCCCTGGATTATACTTCGCCGGCCCAGGTTTCAGGCAAGCCGACCGGTGGCGACCTCAAGGAAGGCAAGGTCACGCTGCCCCTCGTCCTGCACCTGGCCACCCTCGACGAGGCCCAGCGCAAGCGACTAGCCGAGGATTTCCGCGACGACCGGCTCGACGCCGCAGCCATCGAGGCCCTGCGCGCCGCTATCGTGGCCGGCGGCCACGCGGCCAAAACCCGGGAAATGGCCGCCACCTATCTGCACCGCGCCCAGGAAGCCTTGGCCCTTTTCCCGGCCTCGCCCGAAGCCGAGCTCATCGATCTGGTGCTCGCGCCCATGCTCAACAGGGAGAAATAGCAACCATCGCCCGAGGCACGCTTGTGCAAAGACAAATTTTGGGGGCGGCGGTCCTGGTGCATCGCCGGCCTCGTGATACGNGGCGCGGTCCTGGCCAAGGCCGAGAGCACCCTTGTCCAGGCGGCCATGGACCTGGGGCTCAATTGCGGCATCGCCTTCCAGCTCGTGGACGACGCCCTGGACTATACCTCGCCGGCCCAGGTGTCGGGCAAGCCGACCGGCGGCGATCTCAAGGAAGGCAAGGTCACGCTGCCCCTGGTGCTGCACCTGGCCACCCTCGATGAGGCGCAGCGCAAGCAGCTGGCCGAGGATTTCCGCGACGACCGGCTCGACGCCGAAGCCATCGAGACCCTGCGCGCCGCTATCGTGGCCGGCGGCCACGCGGCCAAGACCCGGGAGATGGCCGCCACCTATCTGCACCGCGCCCAGGAAGCCTTGGCCCTTTTCCCGGCCTCGCCCGAAGCCGAGCTCATCGATCTGGTGCTCGCGCCCATGCTTTACAGGGAGAAATAACAACCATCGGCCCGAGGCACGCTTGTGCAAAATCATTTTTGGGGAACGGCGTCCCTGGACACCGGCAGCCCCGTTTTTCAATTTGCCTCGACTTTGACCGAAAACCTTCGCCGGTGGCGGCCGGCACGCACATCCGACACTGAAACGGTAGGTACACCATGCTCACTCGCGTCGCAGTAGGGCTTCGCCCAAGCGTCCGGGACGTCCTCGGCCAGCGCGTGGCCGGCAAGATCAAAAACGAACTCGCCCTGCCCGTCGATGCTGTGCGCATCGTCAAGATTTTCACCATCGACGGCTTGAGCGAAAACGAAATCGCCGCAATCATCGACGGTGGCGTGCTCCACGATCCGGTCGTCCAGACCGCCGCCACCACGCCCATCACCCCGACCGCCAATCCGGCCGACTGGATCATCGAAGTGGCCTTCCGCCCCGGCGTCACCGACAACGAGGGCCGCACGGCCAAGGAAACCATCGCCCTGGCCCTGGAGNTGCCCGAACCCCGCCGGAAAACCCTGGCCGTNTACACCGCCCTCCAGTACCACATCGACGGCCTGCCCGACCGGGAGACCGCCACGCGCGTGGCCCTGGACCTGCTCGCCAACGACCTGCTCCAGCGAAACGACATCAAGTCCCGGGACGAATGGTGCGCCGAGCCAGGATTCCCGGCCCGGGCGGCCAAGGTGACGGGCCAGGCCAACGCCAAGGTCGAGGTGCCTGAGCTCTTCAACATGCTCGAGGACGAGATGCTGGCCCTCGGGCGCGAACGCACCCTGGCCCTGTCCCTGGACGAATGGTGGGCCATCCGGGCCTATTTCGGCCAGCCTGGCTTCAAGATGCGCCGCTCGGTCTGGGGGCTCATCCACAACCTCACGGACGTGGAACTGGAGTGCATCGCCCAAACCTGGTCCGAGCACTGCAAGCACAAGATTTTCAACGCCGTCATCACGTACAAGGACGAGGAAGCCGGGACCGAAGAGGTCATCACGAGCCTCTACAAGACCTATATCCAGGCCTCCACGGCCGATATCCGGCGCAACCTCGGGGANAACGACTATTGCCTGTCGGTCTTTTCCGACAACGCCGGCGTGGTGCGCTTCACCGACGAACTGCACCTGTGNGTCAAGGTCGAGACCCACAACAGCCCCTCGGCCCTGGACCCCTACGGCGGCGCGCTCACCGGCATCGTCGGCGTCAACCGCGATCCCATGGGCACGGGCATGGGCGCCAATTTGTTGTGCAACACCGATGTGTTCTGCTTTGCCTCGCCCTTCCACAAAGGCGCACTGCCGCCGCGCCTGCTCCATCCGCGCCGGGTGCTCGAAGGCGTGCGCGAGGGCGTGGAACACGGCGGCAACAAGTCCGGCGTGCCCACGGTCAACGGCTCCATCGTCTTTGACGAGCGCTATCTCGGCAAGCCACTCGTTTTCTGCGGCACCGTCGGCACCTTGCCGATCACCGTGGCCGGCAAGCCGAGCCAGGAGAAAAAAGCCCTGGCCGGCGACTACATCATCATGGTCGGCGGCCGCGTGGGCAAGGATGGCATCCACGGCGCCACGTTTTCCTCCGAGGAGCTCCACGAGGGCTCCCCGGCCACGGCCGTGCAGATCGGCGACCCCATCACCCAGCGCAAGATGTACGATTTCCTCATGCGCGCCCGGGACCTGGGGCTCTACAATGCCATCACCGACAACGGCGCCGGCGGCCTGTCGAGTTCCGTGGGCGAAATGGCCCGGGATTCCGGCGGAGCCGAGCTCTATCTCGACCGGGTGCCGCTCAAGTACGACGGCCTGGTCCCCTGGGAGATCCTCACCTCCGAGGCCCAGGAGCGCATGACCCTGGCCGTGCCGCCCAGGCATATGGCGGAGTTCCTCAAGCTCGCCCGGGAGATGGGCGTCGAGGCCAGCGAACTCGGTACCTTCACCAATTCCGGCTACCTGCGCGTCTACTACGGCAACCGCACCGTGGCCTACATCGACATGCCCTTCCTGCACGAGGGCACGCCGGTCATGCACTTAAACGCCACCTGGAAGGCGCCGGTGGTGGCCCGCACCGAACCGGTACTGCCGGCGGAGGGCCACGGCGCGCTGCTGACCCGCATGCTCGGCCGCCTCAATATCTGCAGCAAGGAATACGTGGTGCGGCAGTACGACCACGAGGTCAAGGGCGGCTCGGCGGTCAAGCCCATGTGCGGCGTGCGCCGGGACGGCCCGTCCGATGCCGGGGTCATGCGGCCCGTGCTGTCGCGGCCCGAGGGCGTGGCCCTGTCCCACGGCATCTGCCCGCGCTACTCCGATCTCGACACCTACTGGATGATGGCCGCCTCCATCGACGAGGCCGTGCGCGGAGCCGTGGCCGTGGGCGCCGATCCCGACCGGCTGGCCGGCGTGGACAACTTCTGNTGGTGCGACCCGGTGGAGTCGGAAAAGACCCCGGACGGCCGCTACAAGCTGGCCCAGCTCGTCAGGGCCAACCGGGCCTTGGCCCACTTTTGCCGGGCGCTGCGCGTGCCGTGCATCTCCGGCAAGGATTCCATGAAAAACGACTACACCGGCGGCGGGGTCAAGATCTCCATTCCGCCCACGGTGCTGTTCTCGGTGCTCGGCTTCGTGCCCGACGTGGACCGGGTCGTGACCTCGGACTTCAAGGCCCAGGGCGATCTGGTCTACCTGCTCGGCATGACGCGCCCCGAGCTTGGCGCTTCGGAGCTGGCCGACGAACTGGGCTTCACCTCGCCCGACGTGCCCCAGGTCGACGCGGTCCCGGCCCGCATCCGCTACGTGACCCTGCACAAGGCCATTCGTGCCGGCCTCATTTCGGCCTGCCACGACTGCTCCGACGGCGGTTTGGCCGTGGCCCTGGCCGAAATGGCCATCGGCGGCCGGCTGGGCGCGGCCCTCGACCTGGACAAGGCCCCGGGCGCGGCCGGCCTCACGGACCTGGAACTGCTCTACAGCGAATCCCAGAGCCGGCTGGTGGTGACCGTGTCGGCCGCCCACCAAGCCGCCTTCGAGGCCGCCTTTGCCGGCCAGAAGATCGGCCTGCTCGGCACCGTGGCCGACGCGGCGACCTTGCGCCTGTCGCGCGGGCAGACCACGCTGTGCGATGTCCCGGTCGAGGACCTCGCCCAGGCCTTCAAGACCACCCTCAACTGGTAAGCTTCCACCATCGGGCCGCCACCGCTCCGTCCGTGGCGGCCCGATGTCCTTGTTGCCGTCACTCTCACGCCTCCATCCTCTGCGGACTGTCCNTGTCCCCCCACCGCGGAGCAATCNCTCNCGCGCCCTGACAGTCTTGCCACAACCCGTGAAGCGGTGTAGCCTTTTCGTGACTAATTTTCGACACAGGAGGCCGACATGCTCCGCTGGCGCGTGTTTCTCATGACGTTGCTGGTGGCGGGTATTTTCTGGCATCCTGCCCTGGTCCGGGCGCAACCACACGAGCCCCCGCAGAACGAGCCCGTTTATGTGGGCACTACTGCCTGCAAGGACTGTCACCAAGCCCTGTACGAATCCTACCTCCACGGCTCCAAAAAGGCCCGATCCTCCCGATCCGTCAAACGCATGGCGCCCAAGCTCACCGCCGAAGAGCTGCGCGGCTGTTTCGGCTGCCACACCACGGGCTACGGCCGTCCCGGCGGTTTCGTGAGCTTTGAAAAAACCCCGGAACTGGCCGATGCCGGCTGCGAGGTCTGCCATGGCCCGGGCTCGGCCCATGTGGCCTCGGGCGGCGATCCGGCCAGGATTACGGCCAAGCCGGCCATGGCCCTGTGCGAGACCTGCCACAACAGCAAGCGTGTCCAGGATTTCAATTTCAANCCCATGCTGTTCGCCGGGGCCCATTAAAAAAATTCCGGTCACGCTTTGCGAGCCTGCTGGCCCCGAATCCTCGGCCGGCTGACAGTCCTTGCCCCCTNGCCGCTTCTTTCTTGACAAATTGGTTGAAAATAAGGAGTAGACTTGCCTCCGAGGGATCGGTATTTTTTAGTCGTGATCCTTGATGACGTGACCGCATCGGTGCATACGCCCCAGGCCCGCCTTGGCCGGCCATTGGGCACATGACCTTGTTGCCGCTCAGGCAAGGGTTCGGCCCAGGCCGACCCGGCGCTGAGGGCAAATGAGGAACAACGACGCGGCCCAAACCAGAAAAGGAGCTTTGACATGGATAAATACGAATGCAGCATCTGCGGCTATGTCTATGACCCCGAGGCCGGCGATCCGGACAACGGCGTGGCCCCCGGCACCAAGTTCGAGGATGTGCCCGAAGACTGGGTCTGCCCCACCTGCGGCGCCCCCAAAAGCGAATTCAACAAAGTCTAACGCTCTGCTTCATGTGTCCCGCCCTCGGCGGAAAATCGAGGAATCTCATGCGACCTGTGGAAATATGTAAGGATATCCACTGGATTGGTGCCGTGGACTGGGAGTGTCGTAACTTCCATGGCTACTCCACCTCTCCCCGTGGAACGACCTACAATGCCTTTCTGATCAAGGACGAGAAGACCACCCTGATCGATACGGTCAAGGCCAACTTCGGCAGCCAACTGCTGTGCCGCCTGGCGCATCTGGTCAAACCCGAGGACGTCGACTACATCGTCGTCAACCATGTGGAAATGGACCACTCCGGGGCCCTGCCCGAAGTGGTGGCCCGGACCAAGCCCGAAAAGATCTTCACCTCGCCCATGGGCGAACGGGCCATGAAGGCGCATTTCGACTGTACGGACTGGCCCATCGAAGTCGTGGCCACCGGCGCTTCGGTCTCCATCGGACAGCGTACGCTGCAGTTCCTGGAGACCCGGATGCTGCACTGGCCGGACAACATGGCCACCTACATTCCCGGGGACGGCGTGCTCATCTCCTCGGATGCCTTCGGCCAGAACTGGGCCACCAGCGAACGCTTCGCCGACGAAGTGGACCGGTCGTTGCTGCAAAAAGAGCTCGACCGGTATTACGCCAACATCGTCCTGCCCTACAGCCCCATTACGCTCAAGACCATTGCCGCCATTGANTCCATGGGGCTCGACATCCGCTACCTCCTGCCCGACCATGGGCTGCTGTACCGGACGCCCGAGGACGTGGCCTACGCCATGGACCGTTACAAGGAACTGGCGGTTCAGAAACAGAAGAAAAAGGCTGTCATCGTTTTCGACACCATGTGGCACTCCACCGAGGCCATGGCCCACGCCTTGGCCGACGGACTCATGGAGCATGGTCTTGCGGTGAAGATCATGAACCTGCACACCTTCGACCACTCCGACGTCATGGAGGAGGTCTGGGACGCCGCCGCCGTGCTGGTGGGTTCGCCCACCCACAACAACGGCATCATGCCCAAGGTGGCGGACATGCTGACCTACATGAAGGGCCTCAAACCCAAGGACAAGATCGGCGGNGCCTTCGGCTCCTACGGCTGGAGCGGCGAGGCGCCCAAGGTCATCGCCGAATGGNTGACCGGCATGGGCATGACCTTGCCCGCCGAACCGATGCGGCTGCTCTANGTGCCCAAGCACGAGCAGCTTGNGGCCTGCGTGGANATGGGNCGCACCATCGGCGCGGCCGTGGCGGCCAAGCTCGGCTGATCCGGTCCCCTTTCGAAGNCAAGGCGCAATTCCCGGCCCGNCCGGGGATTGCGCCTTTTTCCATCCGGCAAGNANGGCGTTCGGAGGGTCTGGCGCCTCCNNGGCCAAGCACTCCNTCCGCTGNNAAGCCATGCGGCGAAATCGCGAGATTCTTTGAACGCCGGGACNTTGCNNCCCAAAAAAAGCCGGACCCGAAGGCCCGGCTGNACAGACAGACAACGCGGTGGCGGATCAACCGGCTTTGTCGAGATAGCGGCTGACGGCCGGATTGGGTCGCACGGTGGAACGGTAGCCGGAAAGACGCTGATTTTCCTGCTTGGCCCGCTGCAAATCGCTCTTGAGTTCGGCGTGCAGGCGCCTGGCCTCGGTCGTCAGCTGCCCCTGCAGGCTCTTGAGCTTGAGCAGCTTGTCCCGAAGCAATCCCACGGATTCCGGATCGGTTTCGCCCCAGGCCATTTCCAGCAACTGCCCGCGTTCCTTGGCCAATATCTCGGCTTCTTCGATCTCGCCGGCGAGAAGGCAATGCAGTTCGCGTTCTCCCGTGGCCAGGGCCTGTTCGAGCAGGTCAAGCTTGTCGGACATGGCGTTATTCCTTGGCTGTGTCCCGGAAATTGTCGCGCAGGACAGCGATGACGGTCTTCCAGCGGTTCATGGCCGGGATGAATTCGTATTCGAGCAGATCGGCCAACAAAATCCAGTCCTCGTTCTCCAGCACTTCCGTCATCTCGGAAAAGAGGTTGGACACTTCCTCGCTGGCCGCTTCAAAAGCCTTGTCGTCGGCCAGCTGCACATCATGGCGCACGATCCCGGCGCTGTAAGGATACGGCGCCTATCACGCTTAGGCACCTACTAGTTTTCTCGCCAAGGCACGCCACCGCCCTACGTTACCGGGGGCACTACATAAGTGAGACCCCCTCGAGCCCTGTTCCACCAACGCCAGAGAGTACCTCGCGTGCCCACGGGCGCCACACCGAACTCAAGACAAAGGCAGTCCGGCACTACCATGACGGCTCCGGGAACCTACCAGAAATGGTCTAGGAATAGCTACAGGTTGGGCCTAAAGGACTTGTAATAGCCGCACCGACGCGGTACTNCTTGCGGTGAAGATCATGAACCTGCACACCTTCGACCACTCCGACGTCATGGAGGAGGTCTGGGACGCCGCCGCCGTGCTGGTGGGTTCGCCCACCCACAACAACGGCATCATGCCCAAGGTGGCGGACATGCTGACCTACATGAAGGGCCTCAAACCCAAGGACAAGATCGGCGGTGCCTTCGGCTCCTACGGCTGGAGCGGCGAGGCGCCCAAGGTCATCGCCGAATGGCTGACCGGCATGGGCATGACCTTGCCCGCCGAACCGATGCGGCTGCTCTACGTGCCCAAGCACGAGCAGCTTGCGGCCTGCGTGGAGATGGGTCGCACCATCGGCGCGGCCGTGGCGGCCAAGCTCGGCTGATCCGGTCCCCTTTCGAAGTCAAGGCGCAATTCCCGGCCCGTCCGGGGATTGCGCCTTTTTCCATCCGGCAAGAAAGGCGTTCGGAGGGTCTGGCGCCTCCGTGGCCAAGCACTCCATCCGCTGAAAAGCCATGCGGCGAAATCGCGAGATTCTTTGAACGCCGGGACGTTGCATAAAAAAAGCCGGACCCGAAGGCCCGGCTGAACAGACAGACAACGCGGTGGCGGATCAACCGGCTTTGTCGAGATAGCGGCTGACGGCCGGATTGGGTCGCACGGTGGAACGGTAGCCGGAAAGACGCTGATTTTCCTGCTTGGCCCGCTGCAAATCGCTCTTGAGTTCGGCGTGCAGGCGCCTGGCCTCGGTCGTCAGCTGCCCCTGCAGGCTCTTGAGCTTGAGCAGCTTGTCCCGAAGCAATCCCACGGATTCCGGATCGGTTTCGCCCCAGGCCATTTCCAGCAACTGCCCGCGTTCCTTGGCCAATATCTCGGCTTCTTCGATCTCGCCGGCGAGAAGGCAATGCAGTTCGCGTTCTCCCGTGGCCAGGGCCTGTTCGAGCAGGTCAAGCTTGTCGGACATGGCGTTATTCCTTGGCTGTGTCCCGGAAATTGTCGCGCAGGACAGCGATGACGGTTTTCCAGCGGTTCATGGCCGGGATGAATTCGTATTCGAGCAGATCGGCCAGCAAAATCCAGTCCTCGTTCTCCAGCACTTCCGTCATCTCGGAAAAGAGGTTGGACACTTCCTCGCTGGCCGCTTCAAAAGCCTTGTCGTCGGCCAGCTGCACATCATGGCGCAACACGCCGATCATGTTCAGGAAATCCCGGGTGACATCGATAAGGTCCTGGTAGACCTCCAGGGCCTCGGCGTCATCGGCCTGACGGAACAGCTCGGCCACCCGACGGGACCCGTGCTCCATGAGCCGCACCACCTTGTCGAGCTCCAGAGTGATCTCGAGGGCCATTGTCGCCCGAGGAACGCTTTTGATCTCCACGGATTCGATATCCGCGGCATCGATGTCCTCGGCCTGGTGGGGGTAGATTTCCGAAAATTGTTCATGGTTGACGAAGACATCGGTGACGACGCGACCTTCCAGTTCGCCCCCGTCCACGATCGTCGTCAGGATCTCTTCGAGATTCTGGAACTGCTTGACTTCCATGCCGGTCGACCGGCCGTCCACGCTGATCATCGCGCGCCTCCATCTGAGATGGTCTCGGGGGGAAAGGATTTCCAGCTCCCGCCCCCATCTTGCAACATCCAGACCAGGAAGAGCGTTCAGGCGTGGTCAAGCAGGCGGGANAAGGCCGCGACACAACCGGCNTAGCGGTCGATACGGGCCAGAAGCGCAGACAGATCGCGGCCGGGGTCCTGGGCNTGGCGCAGCCAGAGATGGCCCAGNACGGCCANATGCGGCGAAGCGAGCCACAGGCGTTGTAGGCGGTCCCAGGTGGCTAAAAACCGGCCTTTCATGGCCGGCGACCGGGCCAGCAAGGCCGCTTGGCCGGTCAGCAGACGCAGCAGATCGGCCGACTGGCCAAGACTCGTGGTCAGGGCGTCCCGCAAGGCCTCGGGCGCGGCTTCACCGGAAGCGGACACCGCCAGCAAGTCGTCACCGTCAAGGAACCGACGCAGCACCTGGCGTTGCAGACGCAGCCAAACCGCCCGGGGCTCCCGGTCGTGGCCGGACAGGGAGCGCAAATCCATGAACCCGGCCGCGTCAAAGACCGACAGCCAGGCCCGTGCCCCGGGATAGGCCCGGGATCGAAAGGTACCCGTGTCGCAGAAATCCGCCACCGCCGCGGCCACGGTTTCCCGGGCAATGGCCCGAAGGCAAGCGTTTTCGCGGGGGCACGGCACGCGAAACGGACAGGGATGGCAATCCAGGTCCGGTTCCAGGCACAGACAGCCCGGCCGGTAGGGGCCGGTGTCAAAGGGTTGGGCCGTGGCGAAAAAAAGGGCCACCGACGGCACATCCAGGCCGGCGGCCAGATGCAGGGTGCCGGTGTCGTTGGTAACGAGCAATTCCAGGTTGGCCACGGCCGCGGCCAGTTCCGACAGTCCGGTACGGCCGACCAGATCCACGAACGGCTCCCTGGCCGCGCTCCGGTACTGCTCCGCCAAGCCGGTCTCGCCCGGCCCGCCGAGCAGGACCGGCGCCAGACGCCGGGTGCGCCACAACCAGTCCCCCAGCCAGGCAAAGGAGGCCACCGGCCACTGCCGGATCGCGGCGCTGGCCCCGAGTTGCAGACCCACAAAGCCCGCGGCTCCGGCCACCTGGGTCCAAAAACCGTCCCGAGCCTGGTCCAGGGCCGCCTGTCCGGGCCGGACCAGAGCNAANCGCCCCGGGCCNTTGCCCACCCCGGCCGCCTTGCGGAACAAATCGACGATATTAAACGGCGACACCCCNCGGTTGGCCGAAGAGGCTTCCAGAAACACCGCCCAGGGCGTGGTTTCCTGGCGAAAACCCAAGGCGTCCAGCCCAAAGCCTTGCACGGCTTCGCCGCACAGCCGCTTGGCCAAAAGCCTCGCCGCCACGCTGGACGTGAGGTTGACCACGGCCTCGGGCGCGAATTCCCGGACGATCTTATCGGTGAAGCAGCTTACGCGGGCCAACGCGCCGTGCCAGTCCCGGTCCAGCCCGGCCAGCAGCTGCGCCCCGGGCAAGGGGAAAACCTGGCCGACCTCGGGCAGGAGCCTGGCCGCCCCGGCAAAATTTTCCAGGCACGCCAAGGCGATCGTATGCCCGGCCGCGGCCAGTTCCGCCAGGGCCGGCTGGGACTGGAGCAGATCGCCCAGCCGCGTCAGGTTTTGCACGAGCAAGCGCATAGCCGCTCCATACCAGGAACTTCCTGACGGCCAAAGCGTTTTTCCAACCACGCCACGGCTTGTTGGCCGGGCTTGAAGATGCTATCGGACCTCAAGAACAACCGACAGGCTTGCCCGGCCAACCATCCGCCATGACATGCCATTTCGATGACAGTGGTTTCACCGCCAGGGTGCGCAAACTGGCCCGCTTCCTGCCGGACGGCAAACAGCCCGAGCTGTGCCGTCTGGTGGAGGATGTGGAGCAGGCCCTGGACGCTTTGGCCCGGGAACGCGCCGACCTGGCCGACCAGAACCGGCTCTACGCCGCCGAGGCGGTCCGCCTGCGCGACCGGGTGCGACGTTTGTGCCAGCAGCGCGACCGGTTGCAAGGTATTTTCCGCGCCAACATCCAGGCCTTCACGACATTCCGCTCGGCTCTGACCCTGTCCCGGGGACTGCGCAGCCTGGCCGAACTGCCCGAGGTCATGGTCAGGCTCGGCCACGCCATGGAGGTGCCCGCCCTGGCCTGCCTGCTGTGCCGGGAGGATTTCGGTTCGGACGGCGCCTTAGCCCATCTGCGGCCGGCGCGGGCCGCCCTGGGCGCGGCCCTGGACAACCTGCCGCATCGGGATGCCCCGCAATCCTTGTATATGGGCACGCTGACGGCCTTGCCCGAACCGGCCTTTTTTTTCGGCCCGGAGCCTTGGACCGCCTGGCCGCACTTGGCCGGCGGTTCCTGCTGTATCAGCCCCCTGGCGGACAAATACCGACCGAACCGGATTTTAGGCGCCCTGGTCCTGGCCGACCCTGATCCCAGCCGCTATGCGCCGGACAAGGGAACTGATTTTCTCGAACATTTCTGTGAAATTTTTGCCGGCGACCTCCAGCACGTCCGGATCCACGAGGTGCTCACCCGCCAGCGGGAATCCGACGAACTGACCGGCATTCCCAACCGGGCCTATCTGACCCGGCATGGCCCGCCGCTGCTGGCCATGGCCGCGCGCAAAGGCGCGCCCCTGACCATGCTCTTTTGCGACCTGGACCGCTTCAAGGCCGTCAACGACACCTTCGGTCACGCCGTTGGCGACGCAGTGCTTGCCACCGTGGCCCGGACCATGGCCGATCAAATCCGAGCCTACGACCTGCTGGCCCGACTCGGCGGCGATGAATTCGTCCTGCTTTTGCCTGACACCGACCCGGATCAAGCCGTGGCCATGGCCGAACGCATCCGCGCCGCCGTGACCGAGGCCGTGGCCGGTCTCGGCCTGTGCGGCCTGCCCGGTCTGTCCGTGGCCATCGGCTTGGCCCGCTACGAGCCCGGACAAACCATTGACAGCCTGATCCGACAAGCCGACGCCTCCATGTACGCCGACAAGCGCAATATACCCGACACCTAACCGCTCCGGAGTCCTCCATGCCCATTTCCCTGTTGTTCCGCCGCGTCAGCTTTTCCCTGGTATTGCTCGTCCTTACCGTAGTCACCCAAGCTCCGGCCGCTTCCCGCGTCGACACGTTGGCAACGGCCATGACCCTGGAAGAAAAGGTCGGCCAGCTTTTCATGGTCTGGTTCCAGGGCCCCAAGCTGTCCGACGATCTGGTAGAGCTTATCCGGGACCGCCATGTGGGCGGGTTCATCCTCTATTCCCTGCCCGGCAACATCGAGTCGCCGGGGCAAGTGGCCAAACTCACGAGCGACCTCCAGGCCCAGGCGGCAAAAACATCCCGGGGCCTCGGGCTGCTCGTTGGCGTGGACCAGGAAGGCGGACCCGTGGCCCGGCTGCGCCAAGGGGTGACGCTTTTCCCGAGTCAGATGGCCCAGGCGGCCACGGGTCGGGCCGATCTGGTCCGGCTGGCCGCCACCATCACCGGCCAGGAACTCACGACCCTTGGCATCAACGTGGATTTCGCCCCGGTGGCCGACGTCAACATCAATCCGGCCAATCCGGTGATCGGCATCCGCTCCTTCGGTTCGGACCCGGCCCTGGTGGCCCGGCTGACCGCCGCCGCCACCGCCGGCTACGGCGCCGCCGGCATCATCTGCACACCCAAGCATTTTCCCGGCCACGGCGACACCAACGTGGATTCCCATGTCGGTCTGCCCGTGGTCACCCACGACGCGGCCACCCTGGGCAAGGTTGATTTTCCGCCTTTCCGGGCGGCCTTCGCGGCCAAGGCGCCAGCGGTCATGACCGCCCATGTCCTCATCCCGGGCCTGACCGCCAACGACCTTCCGGCCACGCTCTCCCCCCGCATTCTGCACGGCATCCTGCGCGGACGTCTCGGCTTCGACGGTGTGATTTTTTCCGACTCCCTGGGCATGGGGGCGGTGGCCAACCGCTACGGCACGGCCGAGGCGGCCGTGATGGCCCTGGCCGCCGGCGCCGACGTGCTGTTGATCGGCGCCGATGCCGGACGGTCCCTTGCCGAGCGGCTGGAAGCCATGGACCGGGTGGTCGAGGCCGTGCGCCAGGGGCGTGTGCCCCTGACCCGGCTTGACGCGGCCGTGACCCGGGTGCTGCGGCTCAAGGAACGTTTCGGCCTGCTGGACGCCTCCCGACTGGCCACGCCCGTCGCCAACCTCGACCGCCGGGTGGGAACGGCCGCCCACCTGGAAGTGGCCCGCCGCATTGCCCAGCGCAGCCTGACCGCCCTGAACCAGGACAAACGCCTTCTTCCCTTGCCGGCCCAAACCGACACCTTGCTCGTGCGCCCGAAATCCGGCCGCGAGACCCTGGACAAGCCGGCCGAAGCCGCCCTTGCCCAATGGCCCGGCGTGACCACGGTCTTTGCCCCGGCCGATCCCGACCCCGAGACCATCCAGGATCTGGCCGCCAAGGCCGCCTCCGCCCGCCATGTCGTTTTCCTGTCGACCAATGCGGGCCGCCAACCCGGACAAATTCGCCTGGCCGAGGCCCTGGCCAAGGCCGCGCTCGACCGGCTGGTGCTGGTGGCGGCCGAGTCCCCCTACGATCTGCCCGTCCTGCCCAAGGCGCCGGTGCGCCTGGCCTTGTACGGCGAAACGCCGGTCGGCCTGGACGCCCTCCACAAGGCGCTTTTCACGCCTTTCCGCTTCACCGGCCGTTGCCCGGCCCGCCTGGAGACCGTCGCACCGTAACTGCCGTCACCGCGAAGGCGTGCTGCCCGATCGGTAGTGTGACAACGATGCGACGGGCATGCAGCGCACCTGATCGCACAGTGGCATCCGTCCGCCCGGCAAGAAAAAACCGGGACACTGTCTCTTGACGATCTTTCGGTTATGGTTTTGGATACCGCAAATATCTTCGTACCAGGAGCCTTCATGAACGGTCGCCAATTCGCGCACGCACCCGGCAAGATGTGCCTCGTGTGCGGCATCGTCCTCAGCATCCTGATCATCATCTCCTGCCTTGTCGGCAACCTCATCCTCGCCATTGCCCTGGGGCTGGTCGGNGCGCTTGGCACCTGGCTTGCCGCCCGGCGCATGGACGCCCCGCTACGGCGTCTCCACGACGACCTCGTCCGGATGAACACGGACCACCGCGCCTTTCTCCTGGAAGACGTTCTGACCTGGAAATCCCTCGGCCCCTTGGCCGCCCAGGCCAGCGAGGCCCTGGAATTCAACATGCGCCGCCGGGAATACTACCGTAGCGCCATCCTGGCCGTGGGCACGCCNTTTTTCATCTGCAACACCGCCGGCCGCATCACCCAAACCAGCCACTCCTTTTGTGAGATGCTCGGCAAAACGGAAANCGACGTCGTGGGCAAGACCGTCAGCCAGGCCGTCTACAACAAGGATGGNGCGTCGCTGACGGAAAAGGCCCTGCGCGAAGAAAGCAGCATCCATGCCGAGCGCGACCTCGTCTTCTGGAACGGAAAACATATTTCCTGTTTTTTTTCAGTGCGCTGCTTCAAGGGCCTGCGCGGGGATCTGCTCGGCGCCGTGGTCACCCTCACCGATTTGAGCGAACTGCGCGCGCAACAACAGAAAACCGAACAGGCCCAGGCGGAATTGCGCGATCTCGGCGGCGAGATCAACGAATTGTCCCAGCGTGTGGCCTCGGCCTCGGAAGAGCTGTCCGCCTCCTCCGATGAGCAGGCCCGCGGCGCCAAGCAGCAAAAAGNACAATCCGACTCCGTGGCCACTTCCATGGAGGAAATGACCGCCACGGTCCTGGAAGTGGCTCAAAACGCCTCCAANACCTCCGAAGCGGCCGATGCCGCCAACCAGGCCGCCGAAACCGGCGCCAGCCAGATCCGCGAAGCCATCACCGGCATCAAGGCCGTGGCGACCGCCACCGGCAANCTCGGCCAGGTCCTGACCGCCNTGGACGGGCAGGCGGCCGAAATCGGCCGGATCATCGGCGTGATCAACGACATCGCCGACCAGACCAACCTCTTGGCACTCAATGCNGCCATCGAGGCGGCCCGGGCCGGCGAAGCCGGACGCGGCTTTGCCGTGGTGGCCGACGAGGTGCGNAAACTGGCCGAAAAGACCATGACCGCCACCAAGGAAGTGGAAAAGGCCATCCACGAGATCCAGGACGGTTCCCGCCATGCCGTGGGTTCCATGCACGAGACCGAGACCCGGGTGACCGCAAGTACCGAGGCCACGGACAAGGCCGGACAGGCCCTGGACCAAATCATGGACCGCATCCGGGAAGTGACCGGACAGGTGGCCCAGATNGCCACGGCGGCCGAACAGCAATCCGCCGCCGCCGAGGAGATCAACCGCAATATCGANGTCATTGCCNCNGTCGCCTCCGAGGCCGACGANGGNGCCTCCCAAACCGCCCAGGCCACNCGGGAATTGGCCGAACTGGCCCAGTCCCTGCTCGCCNTGGCCAGCACCTTTGCCGCGCGGGACGAAAAAAATATTCGGCTCCGCGAATCCGAAGGCCGCATGAAGGGCATCCTNCCCAAGCTCACCCAGGAATTCATCCGGGATNAGTACGGCGAGCAGGTCTACGANCANATGCAGGAGACCATGGGCCATCCCACCTTCCTGCCCACCCAGAACTATCCGGATCAGGTCCTGCGCCAGATGGCCGAAATCGTAGCCGCCAAAACCGGCAAATCGCAACGCGACGTGTTCCTCAATCTCGGCCACTACACCATCAAAGGCTTCCGCCACCTCTATCCGCGCTACTTCAAAGGCGANACCCTCAAGGAATTCTACCTGACCATGAACGAGACCCATGCCCGACTGACCAAGGACATGCCGGGTCTCATGCCCCCTCGCTTCACGTACGAAGACCAGGGTGACCGGCTCATCATGACCTATCATTCCCGGCGCGCCTACGCGGAATATTTCGAAGGCATCCTGAGCGGCGCGGCGGAATACTTCCACGAACCGGTCCGCATCACCGTGACCTCGCCGGACAAGAACACGGCCCGGGCGGAAATCCAGTTCCTGGCCAAAAGCAAACGTCCCAAGGCGCTCGGCGCCTAAGCCGATAGCCGGGGCCATGGCGCGCGTCGTGGCCCCGGAAATCTCCCTGAGCCGGCCGGAGTGCCCGTGCTGACCATTGCCTGCTACAGTTTCGAAGATCCGGCCCACGCCTGCGCCCGGCTGCGCGTCCTGGAACCGGTCCGGGCCTTGGGCGACGCCGTGCGGCTGCTCTGGGGAGCGGTGCCCTGCGACGCGGGACACCGCCTGCGTGAGGACATCCTGGACGCGGCCGATCTCGTGCTCATCCAGCGCCTTTTTCCGTATCCCGACACCGCGCCCCTGCTGCGAACCATCCTAGCCTCCGGCAAACCCGTGGTCTACGACACCGACGACGATTGGACGCACCTGCCGGCAAGCCACGCCTTTGCCCCGGAGATGCCACGCCGCCTGCCCCTTATCCTGGAGACGGTCCGCCAAGCCGCCTGCGTCACGGTCAGCACCCAGGCCCTGGCCGCGGTATTCGAGGCCCAGGGCGCGCGACACGTCCGGGTGGTGCCCAATGGCCTGCCCGATGCGCTCTGGCCCCCCACCCCGCCACCGGACCGGCCGGTCGCGGCCGTGGGACTGGCCGCAACGCCCTCCCACCGCGACGATCTGGCCCCCTTGGAAGCGGCGCTTTCCCGACTGGCCAGCCGACTCGGCCAGTCGGCCCGTTGGGTGTTTTTCGGCTGTCCGCCCGAAAAGGGTCTGTTTCCCGGGTCCACCGTACTCCCCTTCAGCCAGGACTACGGCGCCTATGCCGCGCGCCTGCCGCGCCTGGGCCTGGCCATCGGTCTGGCGCCCCTGGCCGACACGGTCTTCAACCGGGCCAAAAGCCCCATCAAGTGGATGGAATACGCCGCCTGCGGCCTGGCCGGCGTGTTCGCGGATCTCCCACCGTACCAGGGTGTGGTGGAACAGGAGCGCACCGGCCTGCTGGTCGGACCCGACCCCAAGGACTGGTGTCAGGCCGTGGAGCGGCTCGTCCGGGACCCGGCCCTGCGCAAGCGCCTCGCCCACCAAGCCTGGGAAGCCGTCTCCCGGGAGCATCTGCTTTCCGCCCGGGCCGTGTTGTACCGGCAGGTATGGCAAGCCGCCACCCAACGAGGCGCGTCATGACCGATCATGAGGACCGGGACACCTTCCCGACCATCCCGCCGGCGCTGGCCGACCGGCTCCTGGCCGGCACCCTTGGTCGCGAACATCTGGTCCAAACCGCTGCCTTGGCCAGGCAGGCCGGGCCTGGCCTGNCTCCCCTTCGCCTCCCCGTAAACGCCCCGGCGCCTAGTCCCGCCTGAAACGGGGTCCGTTTTGGGTTTGGGCTAGCTACTGCCGGAACCGCGATTCCCGGTGCAAACGTTGGTCTTGTTCCGGCTACCGCCGGCCACGCTCGTAAGCCAAAGCTCTATTTCCCGCAGCGGTCCACAGGGCCAGGCGGGCCACCGGCGGTACCAACGGCATCCGCAGCTGGGGACCAGCCTTCCCACTTCCGCGTCTGTTTGCGCACAGTCGTCCCGCCGCTTAAGGCCCCACGCCCCGCCTTCGGGGGCCGCTAACGCAGGCACCGCCCGGCCGTTCCTCGCGGCCGCCGGGCACCAAAGGCACGTCCGATAGGAGGATGTCCGGCGGCGGTCGTCGTTCGGCATCCCCGTACAAGCCCCCGGTCCCGGCCAGGGTCCGGGTCCGCGGGGCGGACGGACCGGTTTCCGTGCCAAAACCTGGTCTACAAGGCGCCTGGTTCCCTACGGGCCGTCTTGGCCACCGGTCGGCGGCCGCCCTACCCAGTACGCCTTTCCACAGGGCCAAGGGAGTACTAGCCAGTACTGCGCGGAGCAACCCCACCCCGCCGAACGGTAATGGACGGCCATGTTTGTGCCCGGGCCCGCCCTTTCGTTCATTACGAGGGGCCCTCTGCCCGAAGGGTCCGGAATCCACCCGCTTCCGCGACCGCGTTCCCCGCCGAAGGGCCCCTGCTCGGCGAAGGTGCCGGACCTGGGTGGTTCAAGGAACCCCCAGCCCAGGCCGTGGTCGGTCCCCGGCCAACGCCGAGTACAAAGGGTGGGGTGTGGGGACCGAATGCCACCCTCTTAATGGCGCTTGTGCAGTCGCCGGTCCGGCGTCCGCCGAAAGCATAATAAGGTAGGGTAGAGAGAACTTCCCTCCCTGGCCGCCAAGCTGACCGCCGACCTGGAACTGCTGGCCGGCCGGCCCGACAGGGCCCTGGACCACTATGAAACGGCCGAGCGCCTGGCGCCCTGGCCCGCCGGGCTGTTTCGCCTGGGTCTGGCCGCCTGGCAGGCCGGCGCCACCGAACAGGCCATCGCGCACCTGCGCGGTATCGTCCACCGGCATCCCTGGCAGGCCTCGGCCACCCTGGCCCTGTTCGATCTGGTCCGTGGCCGGGACACGGCCCGTGCCGCCCTGCCCGGACAGGTGGCCATCTGCCTGTTTACGTACAACAAGGCGCAAGATCTCGATCGGACTCTGGCCGGCGTTTTCGCCTCGGACCTGGGCGGCGCCACGGTCACGGTGCTCGACAATGCCTCCCGCGACGCCACCCCGGCCGTACTGGCCGGTTGGCGCGACCGAGTCGGTGCGCATCGGCTACAAGTCATATCCCTGCCGATTAATATCGGCGCCCCGGCCGCCCGAAACTGGCTCATGGCCGCCGCGCCCGCCGTCAGGCAAGCCCTGTTCACGGTCTTTCTCGACGACGACGTGAGGCTTCCCGAGGATTGGCTGTCACGCCTGGGCGCGGCCGTGGAAACCTATCCCGAGGCCGGCGTCTGGGGCTGTCGGATCGCCGACGCGGCCAATCCGGCCATTGCCCAGGGCGTGGGCGCCACCCTGTTGCCACCCGCCGCCGAAGACGGTCCCGAAGCCGGNCCAAAGCTCAGCGATCTGCATGCCGANNCCTTTGATCTGGGGGGATTTGCCCANCTGCGNCCNTGTCTTTCGGTCATGGGCTGCTGCCATCTGTTCCGCACGGACCGGCTGCTTGGCGGNGGCGGGTTCGACATCCGCTTTTCCCCGTCCCAGTACGACGACCTGGATCACGACCTGCGTCTTTGCCTCTCCGGCCGGCCGGCCGTGTACCAAGGCCATCTGGNCGTGGGCCATGCCCGTCCTTCGGCCATTCTGGTCCCGCAGCGCCCGGAGCAGATCGCCAACAGCCACGCCAATCAGATCAAACTCATGGGCAAGCATCGGGAACGATTGAAGGAACTGGCCTCGCTGTCCCGGTACGTGCTGGCCCATGATCTGGCCGACAAGGCACGCCTACTGGCCGATACGGGCGTTCCCGATGCCGCCACGCGTCTCTGGCAGGCCATGACCTGCGACAGCGAAACGGAAAAGCGAACGGAGCGATCGTAAAAAAGGCGGGAAGTACACCCTGCCGGCGTGGCCGGAGGGAGGAGCGGAGCCCGGCTTCTTAGGGGTGGGGCTGATCGGCTTCGGCCGCGTCGGCCAGGGGAAACGACAGCCGAAACACGGTCCCCTGGCCCGAACCGAAGGTCAAGGCGCCGCGCAGTTGCCGCGTGAGCTGCACCACAAGCTGCATGCCCAAGGTCTTGCACGCTTCCGGATGAAATCCCTCGGGCAGCGCCACGCCGTCATCGGCGACCTCGGCCCGGACAAAAGCGTCCGAGACCGCCACGGCCAGGCGGATTTCGCCGGTCTTGCGGCCGTCAAAACCGTGCTTGATGGCATTGGTCAGCAGTTCGTTGACGATCAGCCCAAACGGGATGGCCTTGTCCACCGGCAAGTGACAGTCGGTAAGATCGAGGACGATATCCAGGCGCTTGTTTCCGCGCAGGGTCTGGATCACCCGCGGAGCCAGCCGCTCCAGGTATTCCTTCACATCGACCCGGCCCAGATCCCCGGACCGATACAGTTCCTCGTGAACCAGGGCCATGGACGCGATGCGGTTGCGACTCTCGTCGAACAGTTCCTGAATCGCCGGGTCTTCGATGCCGTCCTTCTGGAGAAACAACAGACTGGAAATGATCTGCAGATTGTTTTTGACCCGGTGGTGCACTTCCTTGAGCAGGACTTCCTTTTCGAGCAAGGAATTGCGCAACTGCACCTCCTTGCTTTTGCTCTCGGTCACGTCCCGGATCACCCCGACAATGAAGCGTTCTCCCACGGTATCGACGAAAAGCCCCTTTTTGGTGACAAGCACATGCGGGTTGCCCTGGCTGTCGGTAAAGGGCTCCGCGGTGATGTCTTCCTGGCCGGTTTCCAGAACAAACCGGTCCCTCTCCAAAAACAACTCCGCCTCTTCCTGGGGCACGAAATCGATATCCAACTTGCCCTGAATCTCTTCGCTCGTGTGGCCGAGCATTTGGCACAAGGCCTCGTTGACCAGGACGAAGCGGTGCTCGGCATCCTTGACGAACACCGGATCAGGGATGGTTGACAGAATACGGGCCAAAAATTCCCGGGAACGGTTACGCTCCTCCTCGGCCTTGCGCCGCTCGGTAATGTCGCGGGACACGCCGACATAGCCCAAGAAATGTTCCGCAGCATCAAACATGGGCCGCACAACGGTTTCCACCCAGACCGTGGAGCCATTGTGCCGGTACAACTCCAATTCGAGGCGTTCCACCGAGCCGCTATCCTTGGCCACATCGGGGTGCGCGGCCACGGCGGCCAGAACCTTGGCATAGGATTCGGGCGTCATGATCTCCGGCAAGGACTCCCGCATGGCCCGCTCCACGGACAGGCCCCGGAGTTTCTGTACCGACGGACTGATATAGGTCAGTCGAAATTCCGGATCGAGGGTAAAGATGAGGTCATGGGCATTGTCGGCCAGCAACCGGTACTTGGCCTCGCTTTCCCGCAAGGAGCGTTCCGCTTCCAATTGCGCGGAGATGTCACGTAAAAAAACCAGGGAGCCGGGACGTCCGCCCACGACAAACGGTACCGCCGCCCCTTCCACGTCCATGAGCGTGCCGTTGCCGCGTATATACTGCTGGGAGCACAGTTCCACCGGTTGGGATTCCTCCAGGACCCGGCGCATGCGCCGTTCGACCGTGCTCCGGGAGGTCTCGGCCACATAATCAAGNACAGGCCGTCCGTTGAGTCGCTCCAGGCTCTCGACCCCGAACAGGCGCAGGGCCGCGACATTGGCGTAGACGAATCGGCCGGCCGCATCATGCACAAAAAGGGCCTCGGGCGCGCTTTCGACCACCAGGCGGTAATGCTCCTGGCTTTCGCGCAGGGCCTGTTCCTGGCGATGATACAAAGCGAGATGGTGGCGCAGCAACAAATACAGACAGAGNGCCGTTACCAGGACAAAAGCACATCCCTTGAGCATGGACACGCGGAACAACGAGTCCGGGGAATCCGGGAAGCTGGAAACCACCAATGAGTCGGAGATGGAAATCCACAACAGGCCAATCAGTGTATATGCCAGGACAATTTTCACAGGCTCGAACAACATCAACCGGCTTTTCAATTGCCGCATGCTGTTGCTTAGCTGTGGCTCTGTGAGCGGCGCTGTACTGTGTTTCCGGTCCACCAGCGGCCTCCCGGCCTATTGCTGTTCCGTGGCCTTGGTCAGCCGCGTCACATTGGATTTGGTAAAAAAACCGTCAAAGCCATCATAGCGTTGAATGTACTCGTTGACCAGATAGGTATACGGCGACATCACGGAAAAAATCTGTTTGAGCCCTTCTTCGCGTGAGCCCACCAGTTCCGATAGAAACCCCAAACCGGCTTGGCCAAGCCCGGCCACGACCTCCTCAATGCGGGTCACATTGAAAGCCAGATGATGGGGACGCAGACCGTAATTGCGGATGAAACGCTCGGTGGGGCCGATTTGGGCCGGATCGTCGCTGTCCGAGGGACTGATGCCCGAGGTGAAGACCTGGGCATATTCGCCGTCGGCCAACCGGGCCACATTGGTGATGGAATTGAGGGCGTCCACATACACGGCAAAGGCGAACCGGTAGTTGGTCAGGGCCAGGAACTCCAAAATAGCCGCATCGCGTTGACGGGCCCGCACCCGGGTCGCCACGTGATCAAGGCCCCGGATATGGGCCCGCCAGGGATCGGCCGGCGTTGGCACCACTATCTCCAGGGGGCGGGTCACGCTGTGGTCGAAACGACCCGGCGCGCCCTTCCACTCGATAAAACCCAGACTGTTGCCGGTGTGGACCGAAGGCGCGGTCTGGATAAAGGCGTAGGTGTCGGTGACAATGGGCGCGGCGGTCAGGAAGGTCACGCCGCGCTGTTTTTGCACTGCCACATAGCGGTCGAGGTCATGGCAGGTGTAGACGAAGGTTTCGAGCCGACCGGCCACGACCGGCGGCGTCTTGACGCCGTGGTTGTAGGGCGTGAAGGGATTGTCGCCGCCCTGGCGGGCCTGGAGGAGGAAATCGGCCCCGAATCCGTCGCGCAACACCAGGCTGGTCGCGGTGTCGGTCGCAAAGGCCGCGACCTGGGCAAGGGCCGTCGTGCCGACCAGTTCCTTTGCGGCCGGGAGCAGATCCTCGGGCGCGGTGGTGACCATGACTGCGGCCAGCCCGCCGACCAGCCCTTCCAGACCAGCGCGACGCCGGGCCGCAAGCACCTTTTCCACCTGGGCCAGCAGCACGGTATCGTCATTGTGAAACGCCCCCCCCATACCACCTCCTGCCTACGGTTTTCCTGCTTTACAACATATCGACCGGGTCCAGATCCAGGGTCAGCCGCACATCGCCCGTCTTGCCCAGGGCCTCGCGGGCAGCGGCGAACACCTGCCGCGCCGCTGGCCAGTCCGGGGCCTTGAGCAGACAATGAAACCGCCGCCGGCCGGCCAAAAGCGCCAAAGGCGCCGGAGCCGGCCCGAGCACCCGTACGCCCAAGGTCGCGGCGACCCGGCGCATGGCCTCGCCCGCCACGGCCACACGTTCCGGTCCGGTTTCGACTTCGCGGGCAAAGCTCAACCGTACCAAGGCCAAACGGGTAAACGGGGGATAGCACAACCGCCGGCGCCGGGAAAGTTCCTGTTCGAAAAATCCCTCAAAATCCCCGGTAATCACGTGCTGGAAAAAGGGGTCACCCGGGGTTCGGGTCTGGATGAGCACCCGCCCGGGCCGTTCGCCGCGCCCGGCCCGACCAGCCACCTGGGTCAGAAGCTGAAACGTCCGCTCCGAGGCCCGGTAATCGGGCAGATTGCGCCCAAGGTCGGCATCGGCCGCCACCACCAGGGTCACTTCCGGGAAATGATGGCCCTTGGAAAGCATCTGGGTGCCGACCAACACCTGGCCGCGTCCGGCGGCAAAATCGGCCAAAATGGCCTCGGCCCGCTCGGGACGCCGGGCCACGTCCCGGTCCAGGCGCAAGACCGTGGTCCCGGCCGGCAGCACCCCGGATAATTGCTCCTCCAAAAGCTCCGC
>JGI20225J20221_1000870_pt1 | contig 40358 bp, 42 predicted proteins | sample BioMet4_FD_20221 | JGI IMG/M metagenome (IMG submission 20221)
TCGCTCAACGGATAAAAGCTACCCTGGGGATAACAGGCTGATCTCCCCCAAGCGTCCACAGCGACGGGGAGGTTTGGCACCTCGATGTCGGCTCGTCACATCCTGGGGCTGTATTCGGTCCCAAGGGTTCGGCTGTTCGCCGATTAAAGTGGCACGCGAGCTGGGTTCAGAACGTCGTGAGACAGTTCGGTCCCTATCTGTTGCGGGCGTAGGAGATTTGAAGGGGGCTGTCCTTAGTACGAGAGGACCGGGATGGACTGACCTCTGGTGCACCAGTTGTCGTGCCAACGGCATAGCTGGGTAGCTAAGTCGGGACGAGATAAACGCTGAAAGCATCTAAGCGTGAAACTTTCCCTAAGATAAGATCTCCCATCTCTTCGGAGAGTAAGGGTCGATGTAGACTACATCGTTGATAGGTCATAGGTGTAAGTGCAGTAATGCATTCAGCCGACTGATACTAATAACCCGAGGGCTTGACCTACAAGATGAATGCAGGCGCTTTGCTCCGCTACACATGATCATTGTTCAGTTTTGAGGGCGCAAGAATTGCGAGAAGCGGCCCTGAAAATTCTATAGCGTATTTGGCTACGGCCATTTACATAGTTGGTGTTTTTATCGGTGAGGGTCCACCCGTTCCCATTCCGAACACGGAAGTTAAGCTCACCTGTGCCGAAAATACTTGACTGGAGACGGTCCGGGAAAATAGGTCAATGCCAACACTAAATGAGCCTGATGTATTAAATATGTTGGGCTCAAATATTCCTCCTTAGCTCAGTCGGTAGAGCATGCGGCTGTTAACCGCAGGGTCGTCTGTTCGAGTCAGACAGGGGGAGCCACTGCTAGCGGTATTGCCGTCACGAATATCGTGGCGGCAATACTTTCAGTACGCTGCGAATATTGCCTAATGTCACCGTTGTAACACGCCGATGATGGAAACTACAAGGTAAGGCATGGGCCTTTAGCTCAGTTGGTTAGAGCAACCGGCTCATAACCGGTCGGTCCGGGGTTCGAGTCCCTGAAGGCCCACCAAAATAGGGGTATAGCTCAGCCGGTAGAGCGACGGTCTCCAAAACCGTAGGCCGAGGGTTCGATCCCTTCTGCCCCTGCCACAAAAAGTCCGTAAATCCTTAGGAATCCCAAGGGTTTGCGGACTTGTGTTATTTGTAGGCAATTTGTAAAAAGTGTTACAGTTTCCGGATTAAGGCGGCTTTTTACCCACTTTTCCCTGCTTTTCCGACGAGTGAAACATCTGATTGCATCTTAAGAAGGACGAAATTGAAGATGTTTACTAAAATTGCCCGGTTCGTCGGTAAATATTTCCCCGTTCGTGGCAGCGGCAAAGCATGGCTCCGCTATGGTAAGCCACTGAGGAAGATCCATCGGCGCATCGGGGATGCCCAAGATTCGCTTGTAGAACTCGTCCACGGTAAAAACGCCGTGTCGTTTGCCCTCGTTGCGATCGGTTACAGGCCTTTTATAGCCCTCAAAAGGCTCAGGAAGGCTATACCAAAGCGCACCAAGATCCTGGCCGTAGCGGGCATACGCCTCCGGTGTCAGCCAAATGCACAGCCTAAGCCCAAAGCTATGGTCCTGCGACCAATTGTCGTCAAAGCCAAAGCACTCGGAACCCTCTCCTGCCAGACCTGCAGCAAAATGCCCTTCAGCAGAAGGCAACCGCCGCCGGCACTCGGGCAGAAAAACTTCGCTGTAGTATCGGCGCGAAAGCGCTAAGCCCTTCATTGCTCTGCCTCTAATCGGGATAGGAGTTTTTCGCAGTTTTGGACCATATCGCCGTTACCGGCCTTCTCAAAAAGCACTTTTGCTGCCTGAAAGAGTGTTATCGCTTCGGGGACTCTTTTGTCGATCACGGAGGCAAAGCCCAAGTTGGAGATCGTGGTACCCAAAGCAAATGGATAATCTCCGTCTCTTTCCAGGATCTCCTTTGCTTTCAGAAACATGGATCTTGCCTGATCAGTATTCTGCATGTCAAGATAAACTAGACCCTTGTTACTGTATACACTGGCGAGATAATCGGGCGAGACGCCCTTATCGCAATTCTCATATACTTGAATAGCCGCATCGAATGTATCGACTGCTCTTTGCAACTGACCGCACATTCTGTAAAGACCTGCTAAATTGTTGAGCGTTGTCGCATAGTTGGCTGTCATGCTCCCGTTGGCATATGGGATTTCCGTGTGGCTTTGATGCTCCGCATTGCTGTCCTCACAGCAGGGCACGTCATGATTTAACGCACTGTGGGCGCAGCATCCGGAGCCCGCCGCGAGATCGTACACCACACCGGTATGCTCCCTCGTCTCTTCAAGAAGGGTTTTTGCCTGTAAATATGCTGCCTCGCCCTTGTCGAAAACGCCTCTGCTCCTGTAATACCCGCCCAGCTCGTTTAGCAGAACGCTTTGACCGACAATATTGTCCGGTTCGGCTTCGATACATTCGGCGACCGCTTCCCTAAGGCTTTCCTCGGCCTTTGCATCTTCTCCTGCTTGTAACAGGGCGTCGACCTCGGCGATGACTTTGCTTATGTGCATCTCTGCGTTCCTCCGTATTCGCGATTCATCGTTTTGCCCCTATAGAGCGTTACATACAGTATCTGGCTCTCGTTTGCGTTTGCGTCATCAGTTCTTCGCTCTTGCAGATGCAACGGCCTCGGCCTCATCGAGCGAGGAAAAGCCGTACGAACAGATGCTCCGTGACAAGATTTCTCTTGCCAGACTCCGGCCTTCCGCCTTTAACGCAAAGAGGTGCTTTTTCAGAAGTTGCAGAGTGTTTTCGGAGTAGGTCAGAAGCTCGCCAAGTTGGTAGGTCTGCACGGAGGTAAAGCCGTACATGTCTGTGTCGGAAAACAGTGGGCGGCCGGATTCGCCCACATGCGGGAAGGCCTCGCGCAGAGGAATGGTTTGCGCAATCATCTCATCGCATATCGCATTCGCTAGCGCTGTGATCTCGTTACTCATGATGGGAAGAAAACACTTTTGCGTCTCGTATTCCGCAGGGTGGGTGTTTTTCATCATATGCAGATATTTTTCCGCAACCAGATTTCTGCCTGCATCACAAGCAGCCTTGAGGTCTTCTAAATAACTTTCTGCGGCTTCATCGCTCCAGGCGTCGAACTGTGCCATGCGCATATTGAAAAATGTGCTATAGTCGTCCTGACAGGAGGCGCGGCCTCCCTTGTTATGCGTGGCCTGAAACATATCCCACTCTGCGGCGACGATCTGCTCTCTTACTGATATATCGTTCATGCCGACTCTCTCTTTCCTCGAACTGTGATTCATCATCGTTTCCCAGTGTAACGATATGCTATCCAAAAGTTTACACTTGTCTTACTGCGCTGCAATGACTGCTTCACACCTGCCCTTAACGTATAATCGCTCAGTTCCTGCGGCACCGCAGTCGAACACCGCCTGGAACAATGCAGATGGTTTATCTGTTCCTTTGATATGAGACACTGTTTGCTTGGTACATCCGTAATATACAAGCAGGCTCATCCGTTACAAAAAGTATATAAGCAACGTATGAAATATAAAAGGTCGAAATAATTACTTTTAGCGGCAAAGTTATCTTTCTTCCTAAATCAGGAGAAATAGCTATATGGCGAGTAATATCCCGTTGACATGTGTTCGTCAACAAAAAAATGCAGCAAAAGAGCTTCAAAAAGTGCAGCACCTAATCAGCACCGTTTATGGATGAAAATGTATGTTTGAGGATAGACCAGCCGAAGTGCGGCGCGGGTAGCGAGTGCTGTATTTATGATGCCCCCGCGCTGCATTTCCAGAGCTCTTTCGCTGTACATACTGGCGCGCCTATGCTGTAATTACCATTATCTTTTGCTGTCTGCAGGGCAATCCCTGCGGATTTTATGGATATTTTCGGCAATGTCCTGTTCCGACCAAACGTTGCCATCACCCGGCTCGCTTCCGAAGCGGTCGAGAATCATGCGCTTCTGCTCTTTCGTAAAAAGTATTTGCGCTGAGTTTTCCCATTTTCGCAGGTCGCGTTTGTTTAGTGTCATAGACCCACACCCCCTTTCTTCTGCCGTCTCATTGCTTCCTCCATTCGGTACCCTGGACCGGAGAAGACTACGATGTGGCTGTGGTGTATGAGTCTGTCAATGAGAGCGGCAGTCAGCTTGGTGTCGCCGAACACAGTATTCCATTGGCTGAACTCGAGGTTCGACGTAATGATAAGACTTTTCTGCTCATAGCAGTCGGACACGACTTGGAACAACAGTTCGCTGGCTTCTTTATGAAGCGTGATAAAACCGATTTCGTCCAATACCATCAGCTCGACCTTTTTAAGTGAGGCGGTAAAGCTGGACAGGGTTCCTCGCTGCTGTTTCTCCAGAAGAATATTCGCAAGCCCAGTAGCAGTATAGAATCTCACATGGCGTCCCTGCTCGCATAGACTCAGCGCTATAGCTGTAGCAAGGTGAGTTTTTCCTGTTCCGACAGCGCCCATCAAAACAAGGTTTTCCTTCTCTTTTACAAAGGCTGCCGTTTCTATTTCCTCACGGTCAATACTTGTGGGGATTTCAATGCCTGGCTTCCAGACGAAGCTGTCCAGCGTTTTAATTACCCTGAAGCCTGCCTGCTTGATCATTCGCGCCATACGGTTGGCTTCTCTTTCCCGTACCTCAATATCCAGCAGGTCGCGCATATATTGCTCGTAATCATGGTATTCCACGTTCCGCCATTCCTTTGCTAATCCACCCAACTTGAGGGTTCGCAAGGTCTGCTCAATGTTGTCAATCAAAGCGCCGCACCTCCCGTCAGGCTGTCATAGACGGTCAGATCCGGTCTGTAATTGATACGCGGTGTGTCGGCTCTCAGCTTCAGCGGCTGCGGATAATTTTCTGGTTTGGAAATCATGAGGTAACATTGCCGGATACTGTCGGCATCGGTGCGTCCACACTGACCGGCCAGTTCCAAGGCTTCATCGCACAATGCCGCATTGCCGTCTGCAACAATTTCTGAAAGCAGCGTCAGCACGGATTTCCGTTCCCCGCCATGCGTGTTTCTTAAATACTCCTGCCATAGCTTTGGCATCTGGTTGAAAAAGCGGGTATGCTCTACAGCTCCGGGCTTCCGCAGTAGGGTTGGCAGATACTGTTTCCAATCAGTAATTTCTTCACGTGCGCCATATTTTCTGTCGTAGGCTTTCAGCAAATGGTGATCGAAGTACAACTCCACGGTGTCATAATAGATTTTCGCCTGTATGACACGCCCATAGAATTCTGGCGAGAGCCCGTACTTATTCTTGTCCACCGTTACAAAACCATATTTGTCCGGTGAAAGAGCCTCATAGCGGAACACCTCATACTCGTACTCAGGTAGCGTGAGAAGGTGTTTGCGTTCCTCCTCCCACAATTCACTTATGAGCTTGCCGTGAATATAGTGGGGCCTCTCGTGATCCTCGTCGCAGCGGCGGAGGAGTTCTTCGTTGAACGCTTCAAAGTCGTCGATGATCGGCACGGGAACAAGCATGTTGCGCCGGTCATAACCGACTTTACTTTCTACATTACCTTTCTCGTTCCCGCTGGAGGGGTTACAGAAGTCGGCATCAAAGCGGTGGTGAAGCATGAAACGGTAGAAACCGTCTGATATGACGCGCTCCGTGCCTTTAAGCACCTGAGCAACTGCGGTTGTCATGTTGTCACACCTAATCCGAACCGGTACTCCGCCGATATGATAGAAAATCCTATTCATTCCGGTGAGGAGGCACTCCTGATTCTCCGAGGGGAACACCTGCATCCAACCGACATTGGCATTCGGAAAGCTCATCACCAGCGCATGTCCCTCATGATCTCTGCCCAGGCTGTCGTAATACTTGAAATCGCCAAAGTCTACCTGTGAGCTGGCAATTGGGTGAGACAGCGGCAAAAAGCCTTCTCGGTCTTGCTTGAGCAGCCATTTCCTTTTTGCCACATAGCGTTTCACACTGGAATAGCAGCCTGAAAACCCTTTTTCGTCTTTTAGCCGGTCATAAATCCGCTGCGCGGTGTGACGCTGTTTTCTGGGCTCCCGCATATCCGCCTCAAGCCATTCGTCTATTGCGGGTATGTACTCTCCGAGTACAGGATATGTTTCGGGATCGACATTTGGTGTGATCTGTGGGCTGAAGTTATTCATGTAGGCGTATTTCTGGACGGTCCTGAAATTCATGCCTAACATTTTTGCTATTTCTCGCAGTGATTTCCCTTCACTTTCGTAAAGGTGCTTGATATACTGTATCTGAGCCATTTTCAACACCTTTCTCTCTTGCCTCCTTTTGTGGTTTCAGACCCACTTAAAGGATAGCATATTTGCTTTGGTGCTGATTATGGTTCTTTTTATCCCATCTTGGGCGCTGCACTTTTCGCGCTCTTTTGCTGCATTCTTATTTTACCGAAAACAGTTGACATGTACTAAATCCGGGTGTTATTGTTGTAATATTAAATATGATGTGCAGCGAAATGCAACGCAAATTAACGCTGATTGCTTTCGTGCATAGCAGCGGGGTATCCAAGCGACACTGCGATGGCCCGAAACGATCGGAGTGCAACCGATGTGTTTGTTAAGCGATACATCTACAAACAAGAACGACCATACGATAACCGAGCTGTTCAGACTGGCATCGGGTATCGAGTGTTGCGTCGTGAACCTTGAAACGGGCGCGAGCGATAGCGAAGGGTGCGCCTGTCTAAGCTGCTCCGTGATCCAGGCCATGAACAAAAACGCCATCCGAAAGTCATTAAAGCTTTGCGACGCCGAGGGACGGGCATACATGCTTTTTGCAAGCTGTATGTTCGCTTTTATCGCGGTGGGCGCATGGCACGATACAGAATTGCAGAAGGTGTTTTTAGCCGGCCCGTTCAGAACGGTGGGAAGTTACCCAAAGTGCGCACTGGATTTAGCGCCTGTCGAGCAGTACCCCGTGTATGATATGTCCTATATCAAAACGGCGTCAAACCTACTGTACAGTCTTGTTGCTCTGAAAAGCGGCTCGGTTGAACCGGCTTCGTCCGCCGTAAGACAGATAACGCTGCCGCGCATATCGCAAAACAAAGCCGCATTCCAAGACATCTATAAAGCCGAAGCCATTGCGAACGACAAAAAAAGAGTCGTAAAGACGCTCAACTACATGGGCACGCGTATAGACGAGATATTAAAGCTCGTCAAAAAAAAGCAGCTCGACGAGGCAAAAAAGATCGCTGAGGAGCTTATAGTACCGATCATATACGAAAACAACTTTATGCAGGCGCGTTCGTATTACATTGGCGTGGCCTCGCTGCTCGGTCAAAAGATTGCCGAATCCTATCACTTTATTTATACGACCGAAATGTTTTTCATATACAGCGAGTTTATAGAGAGTATGTCGAGTGCGGCGGACAAGATGAGCATATATTCCTATGCCGAAAAGTATTTCAATAACATAATACCGGAAATGCTTACCGCATGCAGCGCTACAGAAAGCGAAACGCCGGCGGCGCAGGCAGTGAGTTTTATCAAAAACAATTATCAGAACGATATAGACGTTAATTCTGTCGCCTATGCGCTGAACTTTGCCCCAAGCTATCTTTGCCGGGCCTTCAAGAACGAGATGGGCGTTACGGTCAAGAGCTATATAACGACGCACCGCCTTGATATGGCCGCCGGATTGATACTTACGTCGAAAAAGACGATAGCGCAGGTGTCCCGCGAGGTCGGATATCAGGATACAAAGCTGTTTGTGAAGCATTTTAAGACGCAATTTGGGATTACACCGTCGATCTATCGCAAGGCACTCATGCAATAGCTCCGTTAGCAAAGGAATTTGTTCTGCCTGGGCGCACGCCGCATACATTGCGGCGTTTGTGTTCTATTAAGAGTGCGGTCAAATAATGCGCCTAAAGTCAATTCTGTTACCTTGTTTTGAAATAGTCAAAAATATAGGATGGAAAAGAAGAGAAACACTTCAAAAGCACGTCGCCCTAGCGGCAAACACACGTATCGCAGAATACATAAAATGTAGGGAGGTTACTCGATGAGCGAAAAAGCAGTGGTAGTCCACACGAGTGCATGTGGCGTTGAACCTTATGACAAGACATTTGGCGTAGGGCCGAAGAAACACTACGACTATGGCGGATTCTCTCCTTATGAGCGGATCGAAAAGCTGCGCAAGACGTATAAAGAAACACCGCTGTCCTTGGATTCCGGACGTATTTTGGCTTTCACGGAAGTATACAAGAATAACGAGAGCCAGCCCATTGTAATCAGGAAGGCACTTGCTCTGAAAAAGTATATGGAGGAGTGCAAGCTATCCTATATCGAGGGCGAGTTGCTGATGCTCGACGACGGCTCCCCGATTTATGCCAACCCTCTTTATCCGGAAAACTCCCAGTGGTTCTACGAGGAAATGCGGCAAAGGCCGCTGTATGCGCGCACCTGGGATCCCATCCTCTACGATGAGAAAACGCAGGAAGAGATCTTCAGCACCGAAGACTATTGGAAAGGAAAAGACATCGCCAATACGTTCAGAGCCAGACTGCCGAGAGATGCCGCAAAGGGCTGCGCGGCCACCGGCGGTATGCTGGTCATCAACCCCAACGTGAACGTCGAATACGGCGTCGGCCATCTGACTCCTGATTTTGCATATGCTCTGGAAAAGGGTCTGGGCGGCATGAAGGCATTTGTCCTCGAATGCAAGGAGAAGCTCGGCCTGCCCGCCAACGAAGAAGAGACTGAGTCCTATGAGTTCTATGAAGCAGAGCTGATTGTGTTGGATGCATTCTCCAATCTCTTCAAGCGATATGCGGCGTTTGCCAAGGAACAGGTCAACGAGTACGAGAGCCAGCAGACCAAAGACGAGCTGCTGCAAATGAGTGAGATCTGCGAGTACCTCGCCGAGGGAGCTCCCCGGAACTTCTGGGAAGCCATCCAGCTCACATTTGCGGTCAATATGGTCATGTTCATGGAAAGCAACGGCCACGCTCTCGCGCTGGGACGTTCCGACCAATATCTGTATCCCTTCTATAAGGCTGAAATGGAAAAAGGCACGATATCCAAGGATTTTGTTCAGCAGTTGATCGAGTGCTTCTATCTCAAGCTGGAGACTCATGGTCAGCTTTTGCCTGATGCCGGTGACGATATGTGGCGCGGCGGTGCCCGTGGCTGGAGCGGCAGCGCGCTTGTCCTAGGCGGCATTGACGCCGACGGAAACGACGCTACGAACGACCTGACCTTTATGTTCCTCGATGCCATGGTGCATGTGCGGCTGACCAATCCATATATCACCGTTCGTTATCACGAAGGAACACCTTACGAGCTGAAGGTCAAGGTTGCTGAGGTCATCCGTATCGGTATCGGACATCCGAAAATCTTCAATGACAAGACTGCTATGGAGGCGCTGACGAGGCTCGGCGTGTCGAAGGAGGATGCTCGCGATTATGTCAATATTGGCTGCGTGGAGCTGGATGTTCCCGGCAAGACCGGCGGTTGGCAGGATACCTGCTATGTAACGCTGCCCAAGGTGTTGGAGCTTGCGTTGAACAACGGCAGATGCTTAGACTGCGCACACGATTACTGCCCGAACTACAATACCTGCTGCCGTGGCGTCGGCAAGTCCATGGGACTGGAGACCGGCTACCTCAAGGACTTCAAGACCTTTGATGAGGTTTTGGCTGCTTACCAAGCACAGCTCAAGTATTGGGCAGATCGTGCCGTTCTGACGGTCAACGTGCTGCAGGAGGCGCATGCCGAGCGCGACGAATATCCGTTCGTCTCCACGCTGATCTCCGACTGTACGACAAAGGGCAAGGGCTTCTTAAACGGCGGCGCAAAATACAATTTTGTCGGCCTCCAGTGCTTAGGGCCGGCCACAGTTGCTGACTCGCTCACCGCCTTAAAAAAGCTGGTGTATGAGGACAAGAAGTATACAGCAGAGGAGTTCTACGATGCTCTGTCCAAGAACTGGGAAGGTCACGAACGCCTGTATCAGTTGGTCAATAGCACCAAGGTTCCGCACTACGGCAACGATGAAGACTACGCTGATGAGATGATGCAGTATGTATTCGATACCTATTGCAATCTGCTCCAGTCCTATCCACCCAGCCGCGGCATCAGCAAGATCAAGACCGGCGCGTTCTCGCAGGTAATCAACCTGATATTCGGTATGGCCTGCGGCGCAACACCCGATGGTCGTAAGCATCATGAAGCGATCTCCGCAAATATCGACCCCGCCCGTACGGCTGTCTCCAATCGTGACCAGTGCGGCCCCACTGCGTTGGCCAGATCCATTGGCAAGCTGGACCACGCGAAAGCAGGAAGCGGAACGCTGATCAACATGAAGTTCGGCGTCGATACCATCTCGGGTGAGAAAGGCCGCAATGACTTCATTGACTTCCTGGACACGTATCTCGCGCAGGGTGCGATGCATATCCAGTTCATGGTCACGAATCGGGAGACGCTTGTAGAAGCGCAGCAGAAGCCCGAGGAGTACCGGGATCTGCTCGTCCGAGTATCCGGCTTCAGCGCCTACTTCCATTCGCTGAGCAACGGCTTCCAGAACGAGCTTATTAACAGAACGGAGCAGTCCTTTGACTGATACTGGCGCGCACATTCTGATCCCGGATGATTATGATATCACCGCAGAATGTCAACGATGGTGTTAGCCTGTTCATAAGCGCTGGGAAAACAGCATGATTCCCGACATACCCCCGGCGACCGACTGTTCGCCGGGGGTACGCCTTACACCTTGATGCATGTTTCTTAGCAAACCGGATGCAGGTGACATCTAAAATGATAGTACGAGGTAAACAATGAACGACAATACAATGATCAGCGCCCTCGACTTTTCGGAAGGATCAGGCGAAAGCTACGCCTATGTGGCAAATGTGCAGCGGTTCACAGTGCATGACGGACCCGGAATCAGAACGGAATTGTTCTTGAAAGGTTGCTCATTAAGATGCCAATGGTGCAGTAATCCCGAAACCTATGCGCGTTTCCCACAGGTCGGCGTGTTTACGGATAAGTGCATTGGTTGCGGATACTGCTTGAAAGCGTGTGCGGAACATGGCCGAAGCGCGATACAGATCGGAAATAGCAGAGTCATCGGCATCGACCGCGACGCTTGTGACAACTGCTTACTATGTGAGCAGGAATGCATGTCGGGCGCGCTGACCGTTTGGGGAAAGAAAACGACAGTGGAAGATGCGATGGATGTAATTCGCAGAGACCGGGATTACTATGACAGATCGGGAGGCGGCGTAACGCTGTCCGGCGGCGAAGCGCTCCTGCAATGGCGGTTTTGCCGGGATCTGCTGAAATGCTGCAAAGAGGAGGGCATACTCACCTGCGTGGAATCCGCACTGCATGTGCATCCAAAGGCCATTGACGCGGTTGCGCCCTATGCAGACCTTTTCATAGCTGATATCAAGCAAATGGACACCGACGTTCATAAGAAATATACAGGCGTGGGCAACGAATTGATACTCAGCAACATCGAGAAGCTCGTGAATATGGAAAAACCATTGATCATTCGGATGCCGATTATCCCCGGATTCAATGATAACGTTGCGTTTATAGACAGCGCAAGTGATTTTATTCTGCACAACTTAGGCAATAAACCTACTTATGTGCAATTGCTTAAATATCGGCCACTCGGTGTGGAGAAAGCGAAAACCCTGGGGCTTCCCGAACGTATGCTGAATATGCAAATTGAAAACCACGAGGAATTCGAGGATCGTATCAGAAGCTTTGCGAAAAGGATGAACGAAAAGGGAATCAAAACCATCGCCGGATCAAAGGATAGAAAATAGCATAGTTTGGGCAAGGTGCGCGATCGTTTCGATATGGGATCATGCTTCCGACCTGGTGAACCTTCAATTCGTCAGAGAATTGGGCAAGTAATCGGTGGCAGTTGCTATATGTTTCGTATTCGGGACTCGGTTATACAACTGCTGATTTTTCATTCTGTTCGCCAGTCCATTCAGTGCAGAACTGCTTATAGGTCATATTGACTTCAAACCGAATCTTGTAATCTCTACCTAGTTCTATGCGATTGAATAGCCGACAGGTGATCATTTTACGCTGTTCGAGAGAAGCATTGTCAAATTCTTCAGCCCAGCTTTGAAACTGCGCATATGCAGGCCCAATCATTTCTAACTGCTTAATTCGATCTACTTCATCTTGCCGAATGCTGCTTAATAGGGCTTCATATCCAGCAATCTTTTCTTTGATACGTTTAATGGATTGCGCCAAATCGTCAGCAGTGTAAACACTCTCACCGATGAGGGAACGACCGATCTCTGCTTGCAGTTTCTCTAGCTGTGACAGTGCCTTCGATAAATCAAGCTGCGTTTTTTTCTGCGAAGCCTGATTGACGGCTTTCGTTCGCATGAGTGATCTGCGAATATAATCTTCTTGAGGCGCTCCCTTCATACTACGGAATAGAGTGCGCATCACTTCACTAACAGCGGCATCTATACGATCAGCCAAATAAGTCGTTTGTCCATCACATTTGCACAACTTGTGCGTTTTATGATAGCAAGCATATTTTACTTGATCGACAACGACTTCCGTGCCGTCTTTTCTGTTGTATCGATCCCTATACCGAATAGTCACCAAGCGGCTGCCACAGTGAGCACAAAAAATGTTGCCGGATAGCATTGCTTTGCCTTTTGTTGAAAGAGCTATTTGACGCTTATCGTCATCTGTCCTTGCGCGTTGGTCGAGAATGATTTGCGCCTGATCGAAAACCTCTTGATCGATAATCTTCAACTCTGGCTGAAATGGGGAGACAACGTCTCCGGCGGTTAAGTATCCACAATAGATTGTATTGCGAAGGATGCGCTGGATTGTCAGGCTCCTAAAGGTATTTCCGCTGTGAACACGAAGCCCTTGCTTGTTCAGCATTTCAGCCATCCGATATGATCCGAGACCGTCATTGATTGTGCGTGTGAAAATGGTGCGTACGATTTCCGCCTCAATCGGTTCAATCGCCAGATCACCAAGCGGGTTTCCTCGTTTGTTCTTGCGACCCTTATCAACTAAGTGGTAGCCATATGGAATGTTGCCACCAGTATAGTGCCCGTCAAGTGTAAGCTGCTGCATTCTGGTTTTTATACGCATGGAAGTTTTTTCGCTTTCCCCGGACGCCTGCCAAAAACGAATGTAGTTAGTCAGTTTGTCTACGTGGTTCTCGAAACGCTGCTCGCCCTCTCGGACGCTCCAGACCTCGATGCCATGCTTCACAAACCATTCAACGACGAATGGCGTTTCGTCATCAATTCGACCAATTCGATCAAACATAAACACAAGCAATACATCAAATTCATTTTTCATCGCTGCATTCTTCAGATCTTGAATTGCATCACGATCGTTGGCTGAAACCTTAAAGCCGGAAACACCTTTTTCTTCAAATTCCTTCAAAATGTCCCAGCCTTGCACCGCGGCAAATTCGCGGCAAGCCTGTTTCTGCATTGGAATGTCATCACGTTCGCGATCTACTTGCTGTTTTGTAGAAACACGATAAAGGGTGTATGCTCTTTTCATGATTGATCTCCTTTCTATGCTTTGGGTTATAGCGCGGTGTGTTTCCACGTAAAAGGATATACATGCGAAGCACTTAACGCAATGATGCCGCGGCATGGATCTGATTCACATTATAGATTCGGATACTTGCTCATATTGGACAAACATATTGAGGGAAAACTCGTTCCTCATATGCTGCCGTTAGGATACTGGTAATAGTTGTGCGAATGTTGTCTGATGGCGATTCCGCGAAGCTGACAGTAATATCGCATCCATGAACAAGTCCATGAAATGTATTATCGCTTTCTGAAAAATGAAGCTCCATCTTATACTCCTTCTTACTTTGCTATAAGACGGCGGAAGCTGTGGATAACGGGGGAATAGTAACGCAGCTTCCACCGCCATATCTATGTTCGCTCCTATTTGACACTTACATCCCGAAGCGATGGGCAACAGTCGATATCGGCAAAGCCGCACCGGATAATTCCGCCCCGTTTCCACCGGGCTGCACTCTGGGACCTAACCTCGACTGTGCAGGAGTATCATTGTCCCCGATGACGGATCATGGCGAGCTCCCGGCTCGCTCGTCGCCATCGGAACGTTTATCAACTGTTGGATATTCTGTTGCCAAAGATCATCGGAGGTCTCTTTTTACCCTCCTATATATAGAGCCGACGAAAATGGGTTTTGAACGAAACTTTTTTTCATTTTCCTAAAGTTTTTTTCATTCTTCCCAGAATTAGGGCTTTTCGACTGTTAATGGTTGTTTGCGGAATCCCCGTGATTTCGGAGTATTCACGCTCAGTCATATTCTCGTAGAACAACGCTTTTATCAGTTTATGGTCTTTTGGGGGGAGCATCTCAACCATGATACTAACTGCTTCAATCATTACTTCGCGTAATGCTTCGTCTTCTACATTAGTAAGAATATCGACAATGAGTTCCTCGCCGGCACGCGTCGCATTGTATGAAATCTGCCCGTGCAATCTGGCTTCCTCCTCTAGGTACTTCATTCGGCGCGTTGCTCGATGAAACTCCATATAGGTCTCTTGTTCGACTTCCATCAAGTACCTGTGGACGCGGACAAAGAAACGCCCATCATATGGTGGTAGCCATTTCCCGTCTTGGACAACTTCACATACGGGAATAGGGCGATACTCTCCGTTTTCCAAAACGAAGGCTGTTTTTCTTACTGCTGACATATTCATAGTTATAAATATCCCTTTCAGCGAAAGCACCGCTGTTATGGCGTATGCCTTCGCAATCTCTAATCAGGTTGGGTTACGATATTTCTTTTTCAAAGAACCTTTGTTCTGCCTTGGTCGACCTTGCGTGTACAGCATACAGGACCACGTCGAATTTGACAGTGACATCAAACGGCCCCTTTTTGCTCCAAAACAGGCGAAAATAGCGTCAATATTGCAATGCGATTTGATAAAAGTGCCTATTTATCTAGCGGAATGAGGGGGCCATCAAATGGCCCCTCCTTTTGGGGAAATATATAAGGCCGGGCGTATGCCCGACCTTATAAACTGCTTCTATTGTTGCTATTCCTGTTTACTAAGTGTTCTTACTCCCAGCGATTGAAGGGTTTCATTGCATTGATATATGTCGTAAACCGTCATGCTATCAATTATCATTTGATAGGCTATGTCTTCTTCCCCGTTTCTAAAGCAAATGCCTGACTTTGAAAGAAGATCACGACTAAGAACAGACGGAAGCCGCAAACCAATACAAAGAGCAACAACGGTCTGTTTGGACGGAGCATGTTCGCAGTTGCTGCGACAGCGTTTGATGGTTCTTTCGGATACCCCGCTTCGTTCCGACAGTTCTTCAACTGAAAGATTCAGCCGTTCCATATGAGCATATAACGTATCTTCAAACGAAGATGGGAGCTTACGCTGAATAGCTGCTATCTGTGTTATGTGCTTCCGCATTTCCGTGAGGTTTCTGGCGGTATTGTCACTTGACACAGATTCCACATATTTCGTCTCGATACGGTTAGTGCGATACATTCCACCATCGAAAGCAGTATTTCGGTACTGCATATGGGCAAAGGAAAGGCAGCATTCGGACGGGTGCGACCGCGCGTATGGTGTAAGACGAAGCTCACCTGCGTCATCTCGTGCGATATAACGGCTGTTGCGTATACAGAAACGATTATCTACATAAGCAAAAACACCCGCTTGCAATGCGCTGCGGAATTGTTCGTTCCGTCGGTATTCATGCATTGCATCAGGCAATTCCACATCAAATTGCGTAGGCGCGGGATATAGCTGTTCGGCATCCTTATAACCGAGCTCAGCCAGCCTAATGCGCGTCAGAGACTTAGAGGCTTGAAAATGCGTAGACAAGTTCTCCGCAGTTCGTTGGATACCTAAACGCGCAGGCAGCTTTGCCATGCGACGTAAATAGTTGTCGGCTAGGAAATGTGTTGACCAAGCCGGCATGAGTATGCGCGGAGCCAAGGCATTGGCTTGCCATTCCATACGGTCAAATGATGTCCACTCGCGATTACGGTTTTTCGCACTCGTTCTGCNGCATGCGATGGCGGTCATTTGTGGATTACTGACTTTATGTAAATAGTAGGCATATCGGTGCAGCATCCAATGTACACATTCATGCAGGATCGTGTTGTTTTCCCATCGGCTATCAAAAGTGCCATCTGCATTTTGATTGACAAGAATAGTACCACGCTTGACGCTCAGTATGCGACTTGTCTTCTGAAAAAGGTCGAAAACAACTGTCGTGCTAAGAGTCCTTTCATAACGCATTTGTCATAAGGTTGTTTGCCGACATACGGAGCGCATCAGAATGCTCAACCCTCGGCAAATTGGAGACCATCTTCATCTTAGCTGTACATCATACCTGGCATGATGATTTCTGCGTTTCCTCTGTCCGGCATTTTGATATCGCCCATGAGCGCCGCTGCGAAGATCGCCCGCTTCCCATATCTGCGACGGATATCATCAACGGTTGTTTCCAGCCGATCCTGCTTCTCAATCTTCTCGGTATCAGTGAACAGATCGAACTGCTGCGGATCGCCCTCCGGCGCTAGATTGATAGCCCGCACCGTGACAGCTCGTACCGGGTTGATCCACACATAGTTCTCGTGAAACAGCTTTCGTGCCGTCAACGCTATTTCCTGTTGGCTGCGTGTCGCGTAAGGCAGCTTCGCTTGGAATTGGCGAAAACCTAGATCATTTCCTCGCACCATAATCTGCACTCCGTTGGCCATAAGGCCGTGTAGCCGCAGCTTGTGACCAATGTCCTGCGACAGCTCCAGTATGACTTTCCAAACTTCATCTTCGTCATGCAGATCTGTCACGCAGGTAATACCGTGCCCTACCGACTTGACTGGGGAAACAAAGTCCTTATGCATGACACGAGAGCTATCATTGCCGGAGGCAAACGTCCACAACGCCACGCCGTTGATGCCGAGCCAGCAGCGAAGGAATGCCGGGTCTGTTGCTGCAATGTCACCAATAGTATAAACACTTCGATCCGCCAGCTTTTTCGCTGTTGCCCGTCCAACGTACAATAAGTCTGACGCTGGCAGCGGCCAAACCTTATCGCGATAATTCTCCGGCGTGATCTCCGTGATGGCGTCAGGCTTGCGCATATCCGATCCGAGTTTTGCAAAAATCTTGTTAAAGCTCACGCCAATGCTGACCGTAAGTCCCAGCTCCTCCCGCGTTGCCTTTCGGATTTCTTCCGCGATCTCCATCGCTGTACCACTGGTCAATCTACTGCCGGTTACATCGATCCAACACTCGTCCATGCCATACGGCTCCACCAAATCCGTATACCGATAGTAGATCTCACGGGTCAGAGCCGAATACTTCAAATACTGATCGTACTGTGGCGGCACAACGATCAGACCGGGGCACGCTTCCCGCGCCTCCCAGTTAGCCATGCCAGTCTTGACACCGGCTTGTTTCGCCAACTGCGATTTTGCAAGCACGATGCCGTGCCTGTTTTCTGTGGAGCCGCAGACCGCAACCGCTTTTCCGCGCAGCGTGGGATCGAGCATCATCTCAACGGATGCGTAGAAGCAATTCAGGTCGCTATGTAGTATCGCTCTCATGTCGCTTCATCCTCTCTGCATATAGTAAAACACATTTCAGAATCAAATGTAATGATACAAATGTTCGTTTTTGCGATTTTCTATTGATTTTTTATATTGGCCCATGTAGAATGATGACACTGGAGGTGGTTAAACGCATGGACAAGAAGTACAGCGAAGTCCTTCGTGATCTGCGGAAGAAGCACGATTTTCTACAACAGGACGTCACTGACAAATTGAACGGCTTTGGCATTCCCACCACAAAGGCACAGGTAAGTAGATGGGAAACAGGAATCAACAACCCGTCGATAGATCAGTTCATCGGTTTGTGCCGGATCTATGGTGTAAAGGATGTGTACGGCGTTTTCGAGCAAGGTGTTCTTACCGATCTCGAATATGCGCTTAACCGGGAAGGCAATCAAAAGCTGTCTGAATACCGGGCGTTGCTAATCGCAAGCGGCCTTTATGCGCCGGTTGATCTGGCAGAAAGAATCGTTCCACTCCGCAGGCGAACGGCTCCCATGTACGATATTGGCGCTGCAGCCGGAACGGGCCAGTTTCTTGACAGTGATTCCTATGAAATGGTTGTTGTGCCGGATGAAGTGCCGGATAGCGCTACGTTCGGTTTGCATGTATGCGGCGATTCTATGGAGCCGACGCTGCAGAACGGTCAGGACATTTGGGTTCACATGCAGCCCACGTTGGAAAACGGCGAGGTCGGCATATTCTTCCTTGATGGGAGCGCGTATGTCAAGGAGTACCGACATACGGAGGATGGCGTATACCTTGTGTCACATAACAAGAAATACGATCCGATCCCGATCAAAGAATACAGCGATTCCAAGATTTACGGCAAGGTCGTATATCCTCATTGCTAAGTCCGTCGTATGGGACTATGGCTGTGCCATAATGGATGTGGCAATAAATGCTGGACGGAAGAGAGCATGACCAATGAATAAAATCGAAATGACCAAACGCGAAAACGACGTATATGGATTCATATTGGATTTCAGAAAGCAGAATCGCTGCTCCCCCAGCATGCGTGAAATTGCAGAAGGTCTAGGTTTGCATTCTGCATCTACCATTTGTGTTCATGTCCGCAGCCTTATTAACAAAGGCTGGCTTGTTCCCTATGCGCAGACAAAGCGCAGGCTTATCCCGGTTGACGAGGGCGTTTGAAAACGACTATATCGAGGAACGAGAAATGAAAATCGTAAAAACTTATGTTGAAGTACATGCTCGGTTCGATTCCTCTGGTAAGTTGATTCCTGAAAAAATCGTGTGGGAGGATGGACGCTGCTACGATATCGATTATGTAACGGACATCCGACAATCTGCGGCTATGAAAGTTGGCGGTCAGGGCGATCGTTACACCATTACAGTCAACGGGCAGCAGCGGTATCTTTACTTTGAGCGCAGTACAAATATATGCGGAAGCAACATCGGTCGATGGTTTGTGGAAGCGAAAGTGGCGTGATTAGAAGGGAGTCGCAGAATGGTTCATTCCAACGGTCAAACATGGCTTGAATTTGGCAAAGGGGACGTCGATCTTTTCGTTTCCTACGATGGCACCCGCAGCCTTATCCTGCTTGAAAACGCCTCGGCCCCACGGCAAATCGGCGTCTGGGAAGACGGCAGCGGCAAAAGCGCATCGTCAAAGCGGGTCAAAAAAGCACCGGCGATCATGACCTTTGACAATGTCGAAAGCATCGACGCCGTCATCTATTCGTTGACGAAAGCAAGAGCCGCATTCCTTCAATACTGCAATGAGGGGCAATAGTTATCGTATCAGAATACCAGCTACACCAAACACACTAAAAGAATTGCCAGACGTAGCGGATTAGTGTTAATATGTATATATAGTATGCGCTTTCATCTGTATCGCACACAATTAGCAAACAAGCAATTCGTCAAGCAGCATGAAAGCATAACGTTATTATTGTCGGCAGAAATTCAACGCTGGGTTTTCATACGGAGTTTTGCATGCGAAAAACAATATTGATCGTTGATGACAACAAAATCAACCGAGAGGTTCTGAAACAAACCTTACGGAATGATTATGATGTCCTCGAAGCGGAAAACGGCAAGGTGGCGCTTGATCTGCTGGCGCTGCATCATGAGCAAGTAGCCGTTATCGTACTGGATATTGTCATGCCTGTTATGGATGGGTACGAAACGTTACGGCATATTCGTGAAGATACAATGCTCGCTCAAATCCCAGTCATTATTAACACGGGCTCGGAGGATGAGGCTTCACGAGCCAAAGCGATCTCTCTCGGCGCAAGCGATTTCTTAGTCAAACCATACAACCCGGAAATCATTCTGCATTGTCTGAAAAACAATATTGCGCACCGCGAAGTTTCTGAGCAGGTCAACATTGTACAACGTGATCGACTAACCGGCTTATATAATCGCGACGCGTTCTTTGACAGAGTCGGCGAACTGGTGGCTGCGCATGAGGCCGGATACTACGTCCTTGCCAGTTTCGATATAAATGGTTTTAAAGTCATCAATGATCAGTACGGTACGCAAATAGGCGATCAGGTCTTGCAGCATATTGCACGGACAGTCGGAGCTTGCATTGTAGCAATCGACGGCATTTTGGGCCGCATTTCGGCTGATAACTTCGCTATGCTCTACCCCGCAGAATACATAGATTCAGACACAATTCTTCATGCGCACAAAGATGCGATGAACCCGCCCTGCTTGGGACATTCAATTACAATCCGCATTGGACGTTACGTTGTTGATGATCTTTCTCTTTCACCCAGCGCAATGTACGATAGAGCGGAATTGGCCGAGGATTCTATAAAGGGTAGGTTTGACCAGACTATTGTTTACTATAACGAATCGTTGCGGAACAGCTTACCAACTTCCTTTCGTCCACGATGGTCGGCATTATGTTCATCGACCATGAGCAACGGATCAGTCGCTTTACGCAGTACATCACGGATGAGTTTTCCGTATTGGAACAGGACGAAGGCAGACCCATAAACTGCATGGCATATAACTTCGTCTCGGAGGATATTTCGGCGACTTGCGCAGAAGTTTTGCAAACGTTTGTCCCTGTGGAGAGAGAAGTACAAACAAACAAGGGCAAGACATTCTTTACCCGTATAGCACCATATCGCTCTGCGGAAAACAAAGTGCTGGGTTGTGTTCTCACTTTTGTTGATGTTACGACACTCAAGGCCGGACAACGTGATCTGGCTGCGACAGTACAGGATCTTTCCGTGGCTCGCGAAGCCGCAGTAGAAGCAAGTCATGCAAAGAGTGATTTCCTATCGCGTATGAGCCACGATATTCGCACTCCGCTCAATGCGATTCTCGGTTCCACCAGCCTGGCGTTAGAGGAAGACAACCCGCCGCAGACAAATGAGTTCTTGAACAGCATCAATGTGGCAAGCAAATATTTGCTGGGGCTCATTAACGACATCCTAGACCTGAGCAAAGTGGAAAGCGGCAAGCTCGATCTGACGGAGGAGCCATATACGCGCGCGGAATTCCTGTTCAGTATCAATACCATCATACGGCCATTGATGGACTTCAAGAGGATACAGTTCTCGATAAGCAGCGATGGCGATGGCGAATGTGTCATTGTTGACAAGCTGCGTTTCAATCAGATCTTCTTCAATCTTCTGTCCAATGCCGCGAAGTTTACGCCGGAAGGTGGAAAGGTAGAGCTTAGACTCGAACAGATTCACGATAGCAACGGAAAGTATGGAATGCGCTACTATATTCGTGATACCGGGATCGGCATGAGCGATAGTTTTCAGAAGGTCTGCTTTGAGGCTTTTTCGCAGGAACGAACGCTACAAAATGCGGAAAGCAAAGGTTCTGGTTTGGGCCTCGCAATCGTGAAGCATCTGGTGGACGCAATGGGCGGAACGATTAGTCTCAAAAGTGAATTGGGTAAGATATAAAGACTGAGGAGATTTCTTTCAGCCTTCCGGATTTTGGCTTGTCCAATAAGGAGACCGTAATTGAGCCGCATATATGGGATGCTTTTAAGAAAGAACTGGTAAAAGGACATGAAACATGGGGTATTGTAGAGCTCGGGTACCGGCAACCAGATGATACGGCCAAACCTAAAATACCTGGTAAGATTATGTTAACCGGTTTTACTGACTTTTGCCCGTACACCATTGATATGGATTTTTATAAGGATGTTCGGACAGAGTTTACTACTGATGAATGGCTTGATATTCTTCTTGGGGCAATGGACTACAATGGCGAGGGTTATGCCAGCGAAGAGCAAAAGCTCGCTATGTTAACCCGGTTGCTGCCCTTTATTGAGAAGAACTTGAACTTGATTGAACTGGCACCAAAAGGAACTGGTAAGTCCTACGTGTTTGGCAACATCAGCAAATATGGGCTTTTAACCGATGGCGGCAAAGTATCAAGAGCCAAGATGTTTTATGATACGGCAAGAAAGACACTCGGTTATATTACCGGTCATGATTATGTTGCCATTGACGAAGTGAAACTGGTTCAATTCAACGATGTCAATGAAATGCGATCCATACTACAGGGATACATGGAAAAAGGTCGTTGTGATGTCAATGGCTTTGAGGTTGCATCTGATGCCGGAATCGTTTTTCTTGGAAACATCGAAACTGACAACATGGACGAGTATCAAAATATGCTAACCGAGTTGCCAACGCTCTTTCAGGAAAGCGCCATGGTAGATAGAATCCACGGCTTTATTAAGGGATGGGATATCCCGCCAATGCAACCCGGATTAAAAGTATCTGGTTGGGCGCTTAATACTGAATACTTCTGTACAATACTGCACTCACTTCGTGATGACATCACCTATCGTGCCATAGTTGAACAGCTCGTTGAGGTGTCCGATGAAGGTTATGAAAGACATATTGAGGCCGTAAAACGGATAGCGACAGCCTACTTGAAATTGCTATTTCCCAATGTTCGCAGCGTTAGGGATGTTAATGCCAAAAAATTCCAGCAGTACTGTTTACGCCCGGCTGTAAGGATGCGCGGCATCATCCAAAAGCAACTTGCCATTCTTGACAAGGAATATAAGAAGGATGAGAAGCAGATGCCAACATTTACTCTTCGGGAGATAAGCGATGAGGATTAATTGCGTTATCTGCGGGAAAGTAAATCTCGATAAGGATACTATCGGGATTAATAAAAAGCTCTTAGGCGCAGAGATTACGAACTATTACTGTATGGATTGCCTGGCTGATTATCTTGGCTGTACAGTACAAGAGCTTCTTGATAAGATTCAAGAGTTCAAAGATGAGGGTTGTACCCTTTTCAAGTGACCACAGGCAGGGTGCGCCCAGCCTGCCGGAAACCCCAGAGGAGAATAGAGAATGAAGCAGTTTATCTATGCCGATAATGCGGCAACAACACAATTAAGCAAAGCTGCGCTTGACGCTATGATGCCGTGGATGCTCGGTGAATACGGTAATGCGTCACAGCCATACTCGTTTGCAAGAAAACCCAAGAAGGCTCTGGTGGACGCGAGGGCTGCTATTGCTGATTGCATTAATGCACAACCTGATGAGATTTTCTTCACCTCCGGAGGTACTGAAAGCGATAATTGGGCAATAAAAGGTTCCGCCTTTTCTGATGCTCAGAAGAGAGCAACAATCACTACCGCTTTTGAGCATCATGCGATACTCCATTCATGCTATGCGATTGAGCGCCTCGGCTACCCGGTGGCTTATCTCTCGCCAACGGAAGCAGGACTTATCACCACAAAGGAATTGCAGACCGTAATCTCTGATACAACACGGCTCGTGTCGATTATGTATGCCAACAATGAAATAGGCTCAATCCAACCGATTAAGGAGCTATGTGAAGTGGCGCACTCCCACGGTGCTCTGTTTCATACAGATGCCGTCCAGGCAGTCGGACATGTAAAGATTGATGTGCAGGAGCTCGGCGTTGATATGCTGTCGGCCTCCGCACATAAATTCAACGGGCCCAAAGGTATAGGATTTCTCTACATCCGCAAAGGCACAACGATTTCATCTTATTTAGACGGTGGCGCACAGGAAAAGAGTCATCGTGCCGGAACTGAAAACATTGCCGCTATTGTCGGTATGACTGCGGCATTAACAGAGAACTGCAAAGCTATGGATGAATACATCGACAAAGCCTACAGATTAGAGAAACGCCTCCTTGACGGACTTCGCGCCGCACATATCTCGTTTTCGGGGAATGGCGGAGATAACACCCTCCCGGGGCTTCTGAGCCTATCGTTTCCGGGCGCTGACGGTGAAGCAATTCTCCATCGTATGGATTTGTCCGGCATTTGCATTTCAACCGGCTCGGCCTGTAACAGTGAAAGCACAGAGATTTCACATGTACTTCAAGCGATTCGGCTTGAAGAGTCTCTCGCAAAAGGCACGATTCGCATTGCACTTGGAAAGAACAATAGTGAGGACGACGTTGATAGAATAGTACAAGCATTAGTGAGAATTGTAGGTTAGGAGGTACATTAATTGGATAACCAAAGTGACGGTAAGCTTCGTTTGATGTATCTTTACAAGATTTTGAACGAACAAACTGACGAGGAACATCCACTTTCGACAGTCCAACTTATAGAAATACTGGAAAACCGATACGGACAGCACACATACAGAACAACCATAGCCAAAGACATTGATCTGCTCATTCGTTTTGGCATAGACGTGTGTACCATAAAATCCACTCAAAACAAATACTACATAGCGAGTAGATTGTTTAGCTTGCCTGAACTTGAGCTGCTAATTGATGCTACCTTATCGTCGAAATTTATGACGATAAAGAAGAGCAAAGCACTCATAGAAAAGCTGGGGACGCTCGCGAGTGTCAACCAGGCAGAAACACTAAAGCGAAATATCTACACTGAAGGTCGGATAAAGGCCGATAACGAGCGCATTTATGAGATTGTCAACACAATCAATGCGGCAATCAATGCAGGCCGCAAAATCTCCTTTCAGTATTTTCAGTACAACGTTCGCAAGGAACCGCAGCTGCGGCATAACGGAGAAATATACACCTTTAGTCCCTACTCTCTGGTTTGGAACGGAGATTACTACTATACCGTGGGCTATTCGGATAAATACAGTAATATCGGCAGTTTCCGCGTGGATCGAATCTATCAATGCCCGAAGATTCTCAAAGAACCGGCTCAGCCTGCGCCGGAGGACTTTGATGTCATAAAGTACATCAACACAATGTTTAGGATGTTTTCCAGTGAGCGCCAACAGGTAGAGCTGATCTGCGACAATACCCTTATGGACGCGATAATTGACCGCTTCGGAAAAGAAGTTACGACCTATGCCTATGACATGAAGTCATTTCGAGCTGTAGTGGATATCGCAGTCAACCATGTTTTCTATAGCTGGGTATTCGGTTTCATGGGTAAAGTGAAAATCAACGCGCCACAAGACATAAAAGACAAGTACCTCGATATGGTAAAAAGCGCTTACGAGGAAGCCAACTGCTGATGTTGAGAAATAGTTTCTGATTATCAAGTGACAGCCATTATCATCGATTCGCGAGAATAACAAAGACTGATGTGAGAGAAAATGCTCAAAATCAGCATGGAGGAAAATAACATGGGAGAAATTATCAGTTTGCACACCGATGGTGAGGTTGCACAAATAAAAGAAGAAAATGCTTTGTTAGAGTCTACTCAGGGGCTTTTGGCTGATGCTCGTACAACGCTCGATAATAAGCACTCTTTGAGCGTACCTATCGCGGAACTGTCTACCCTCGGAGCCGGAGTATGTTCCCTCATTCCGGCATTGAATACCGTAACGCAGACTACAACGATTGCTGCTAATGGACTGTATACGCTCGCCAATGCAGGGGTTGGGGATGTTTTGAAGGTTGCTAAGAACGGGAACTTCTGGGGCGCATTTAAGACTGCGGATGGCGCGTCAAAGTTTGCACAGTTGCAAGCAGCAGGGCCAATATCTGCTACTACGCAAGCCGCCGCTGCTTTTAATCCGGCAACCATGATGATGGCAGTAGCGCTGTTCTCTATCGAGCAGGAACTTGGAAAAATCGAGGAGATGCAGAAGCAGATTATATCCTTCCTTGAAATCGAAAAGGAATCCGAGATTGAAGCCGATGTGCAAACGCTTATGGGGGTCGTCAGAAAATATAAGCTGAACTGGGACAATGAGCACTATGTTGCCAGCAACCATAAGTTAGTTCTTGATATCCAAAGAACGGCTCGAAAGAACATGAACGCTTACCAGAAAAAGGTTGCCGAGATAATTGGTAAGAAGCAGTTGCTTGTTGCACAGACAAACGTGAAGCAGGCATTCAGTGACCTCGAGAAAAAGTTCAAGTATTATCGTCTTTCTCTATATACTTTCTCGCTTTCTTCCCTTATGGAGATCATGCTCAGCGGCAACTTCAAAGAGGAGTACATAACCGGTATCAAGGATGAGATTAGAGAAATGACGGAGGCATATCGCACTCTGTTCGAGAAGAGTTCAATGTATCTGGAAAAGATGGGTAGCTCCGCTTTAGAAGCAAATGTTCTGAAAGGCGTCGGCACAGCAGGAAAAGCAGTCGGCAAGTTTATCGGCAGCATTCCGCTCATCAAAGAAGGCCAGGTCGATGAATTCCTCCGGGACGGCGGAGCGCACCTGAAAGAAAGTGCAGTTGGTATGGAGAAGGAAGCAGTCCATCGCTTTGCTTCTATCAGTAATCCCGGCACACTTGTATTTGTGGATAAAATGGATGATATGATTCAGATATACAACCACACCGAGCAAATTTGTTTCGATGACAAGAGAATATATCTCCTGTCAAGCAAAGAAGCGGTGTAAAACATAGTAGCCGGAACAGATTTTCAGTAAATCTTGTTTTGAAAGGAGCTACCGCATGGAATGGGCTGATTACTATGAGCGTTTTTTTCGATTGGGCTGAAAGTACACGCATCAGCAGAATGTCCGGCTTGACCGACTTCGATTCGTCGAGCGAAGTGTTTGAGATAGCACAGGAATTTGCTGATGATATGAGAACACCGAAGATTTTGAATATGAGATTGTCGGTGATGGGTCAAAGCGTGCGAAAGCCAATTTTGTCAAATGGTTCGTTCCACTGATTACAGCACTTAAAGAGCTGGGGGGATCCGCCACACCGGAGCAAGCGAGAAATCGAATTGCGGAAGATTTAAGCCTCCCCGACGCTGTTGTTACTGAAGTACGCGGCGAAAAAAGTACCCGCAAATTCGATAACGAAGTCGCTTGGGCAAGAAACTATATGGCTTATGAAGGTTTGATAGATAAATCTGAACGCGGAATCTGGACATTAACCGATAAGGGAATGTCTGTAGAGATGACCGATGAACTTGCAAGCTACATAGTATTTAAGTGGATTGACATACTGAAAAACCGAAGAGATAAAGCGTCTACTGAAACTCCTTCAAAAGCCGACGTCCCGCAAAAGAAGAGATTCTGGATGTATGCACCAGGAGAGGGTTCGCGCTTATGGGATGAGTTCTATGAAAACGGCATCATGGGTATCGGCTGGGATGAAATCGGAGATCTTTCGGTCTTTCCCTCAAAAGAAGCCATGAAAGACAAAATGAAGACAGTTTACGGTGATGACGTTTCTTATAAAAATGCCGGGCATGCTACTTGGCAGTTTGCCAATGAAGTCAAACCCGGAGATGTTGTTTTTGTTAAGCGTGGACTGCATAAGATTGTCGGCAGAGGAATTGTCATATCCAGCTATATTTTTGATAACGACCGTACTGAATACAAGCATATCCATAAGGTGCAGTGGATCGACAAAGGTGAATGGGAGCACGACGGGCAGATCGTACTAAAAACACTGACTGACATTACTCCCTATACTGATTACTATCGCAAACTGGAGGATATGTTCGTCGCTGAAAATGATGACGAAGTAGACCCAGTAGATGAGGCTGTTCACTACGATAGCTATACATCTGACGACTTCCTTGACGATGTCTACATGAGTGAGGAACGCTATAACACGCTCAGAGGTCTGCTCCTAAAGAAAAAGAATATCATTCTGCAGGGTGCTCCGGGTGTCGGCAAGACCTACGCCGCAGAGCGTCTGGCATTCTCAATTATGGGTGAAAAAGACACAAGTCGCGTTAGAATTGTGCAATTTCATCAAAGCTACAGCTATGAAGATTTTATAATGGGTTACCGTCCAGACGGCAATGGATTCTCACTTGCCAAGGGGCCGTTTTATGAGTTCTGCAAAGAGGCCGAACCCGATGACCGCGAATATTTCTTTATCATTGACGAGATCAATCGCGGAAATCTTAGTAAGATATTCGGTGAATTGCTCATGTTGATTGAGAACGATAAACGTGGTGGAAAGCACGCAATACGCTTGCTTTATGCCGACGAACAGTTCTCCGTACCTGAAAATGTCCATATCATCGGTATGATGAATACCGCTGATCGCAGCCTCGCAATGATTGATTATGCACTCCGTCGCCGCTTTGCGTTTTTTGAATTTGAACCCGCATTTGCCACAGATGGATTCAAAACATATCAAGCTTCCACCGCCAATCGCAAATTTGATGCTCTGATTGAAACGGTAGATGCCATGAACCGCTACATTGCCGCAGATGCTTCTCTGGGCAGTGGATTCCGTGTTGGTCACAGCTACTTCTGTACGTCAGTGATTGTTGACGACACCTGGCTGTCGGACGTCGTGGAGTTTGAGCTTGTCCCCCTAATAAAAGAATACTGGTTCGATGAGCCTTCTAAAGTTGAACAGTGGTCGCAAAAGCTGCGTGGTGCTATTAATGGCTGACAATATTAAAATCAAGAACATTTACTATATGCTTTCTTATGCGTATCAAACGCTCAACGAAGCCGGTTTCGAGAGCGTTTCTTCGGAAAGCTTTGATAATGTTCATGATTTACTCGCCGCTATTCTGTCGAGAGGGGTATCTAACCAGATAAAGCGCGGTCTTCACCGTGATTATTTGCCTAAGACCGAAGCTCTCGGAAGTTTGCGGGGAAAAATCGACATTACGGCCTCCACAAAGCAGCAGACGATGATTTCAAACAAAATGGTTTGCCATTACGATGTTTTTTCCGAGGATACCATACTAAATCAAATACTGCGCTCAGCTATGATGTTATTGCTGAAACACGGAGATGTTAAGCTGGAAAACCGTAAGGCACTTCGGAGAAACCTTCTGTATTTTTCTAATGTAAGTGACGTTGATCCGCTCTCTATAAACTGGAGCGCAGTAAGCTACCACCGGAATAATGCCACATACCGCATGCTAATTAATATTTGCTGGCTTGTAATCAAGGGGCTGCTTCAAACGGAGGAGAGCGGCGAATACCGACTTTCAACTTTCATTGACGACCAGCAAATGCATAGGCTTTATGAGAAGTTCGTGCTTGGTTATTATAAGAAAGAATATCCACAGTACTCTGCCAGCGCCGCGTATATTGATTGGAACACAGCCGTTGATGACGATATGCTTTTTCTTCCTGTCATGAAATCGGACATTACGCTCGTAAATGGAGATAAGACGCTTATTATTGATACCAAATACTACGGTCACACGATGCAACATAACCCAATGTATGATAGTTCAAGCATAATTTCCGGTAATCTGTATCAGATTTTTACCTATGTTGTTATAGCTCGATAGCTCTGGCTGTGCCTAGCTCAGTTGAAAAGCCGTGAATAGCCAAGTATAATGCCAAGAGTAGCCAACCGGGCACAGTAATGAGGCGAAAAATAAAAGCACCACATTACGCCACTCTCCTGGAAGATTGTCTGCGTAATGTGATGCCCAAAAACCATGGTAATGGTATCACAGTACAACATGGATTTCAATCCCGAAAAGAATATTTTTTATTAGGAGTAGCGAGGAAACAATTTGCCCCATCTGCGAGGGCAAATTAAAGGTGAGGGACAGTCGAGACAGAGTATGTCAACACGAGGACGGAACACGCCGGGTATACAGGCTTCGGCGGCTTTACTGCAAGCACTGTAGGAAAATACACACGGAGCTTCCGGACTTTATGCAGCCGTTCAAACGGTATGCAGCCGAGGTAGTTGAGGCGGTTGTTGACGGTCGGTGCGAAACCTGTCCAGCAGAGGAATCCACTATGCGAAAATGGCGTAGATGGTTTGTAACCCACAAGACAATGTTAGAAGCTAGATTTTGGGCTTTAAAGCAGAGCCTTGACGGCGTTGTTTTAAGTGTTTTGTCCCCACGCTCACTTCTCCAAGAAATCCGCAGTACCGGAATCGGATGGCTTAGCCGTTTAACACGGCAGCTTGTCAATTCCGAAAATGAAATACACACCTGCTTTGCCTGTTGTCCTTCACATGGGCACGATATACTCGTTTCATCATATAAGATGAAGGGAGTTATTGCACATGGAACACTGGCAAGAGCTTGAAGCCGCACGTAGGTTGAAGATAATTGCGCCTCTTTTGGATGAAACTCTGGATGAGGCTGCTGTTGTTGCGCGCAAAAAGGATATTTCGGAGGATTGTGGACTATCCTATAGAACAATTGGGCGGTATTATATGGCGTTCAAAGCTAAGGGCTACGAAGGGCTTATGCCCAGCCCCGGTACTGCAAGGAACACCTCGGAGTTGCCGGGAAATTTCGATGAAATCGTTACCCAAGCAATACAGCTTCGGCAGGAGTTGCCCAACAGAAGCGTTCCTCAGATTATTAAGGTACTTGAATATGAAGGCTATGCGAAGCCAGGTGAAATAAAACGCAGCACGCTACAGCGCCATTTGCAAAAGGCGGGATATTCCTCCAAGCAAATGCGGGTATATGAACAAAAGAGCAAATCTGCAAGACGATTCAAAAAAGAGCACCGATGTGTACTCTGGCAAGCAGATATAAAGTACGGGCCATATGTGACGAACCCCAAAACAGGCGAGGTCTTTCAAACATATCTGTCTGTGTTCATAGATAACGCCACGCGCTATGTGGTTAGTGCAAGATTTTACGACAATCAGCGAACGGATATTATTGAGGACAGCCTTCGAAGAGCCGTTATACAGTTCGGGAAGCCGGTTTCCCTGCAGTGCGACAATGGCAAGCAATACCGAAGCGTAACACTTCAGCGAGCCTGCAATGTTCTCGGGATAAAGCTCATATTCTGCAAGCCATATTCGCCAGAGGCGAAGGGTGCAGTTGAGCGTTTCAACCAAACAGCAGACAGCTTTATAGCTGAATACGCACTACAATCCGAGCGAACGCTCGAAACACTGAACAGAGATTTTGATGCGTGGCTCAATCAGTATTACCATACCAAGCCCCATATCGGCTTGAACAACATCTCACCGGCAACAGCATTCAGAACCGATACCAGAATGCTTGAATTGGTACAGGCTGAAAGGCTTGCTGAAGCATTTCTGCACATTGAAAACCGTGATGTAGACAAGGTGGGGTGCATCAGCTTCAAGGGCAAGACCTATGAGGTGGGAATGCAGTTTTGCGGAAAAAGCATTCAGGTTGCTTATGACCCTATGTATCTCCAAGAGATTGAAATCCGGTGCGATAGCTACAAACCGTTTAACATTCGAGAACAGGTCATAGGAGAAAACTGCGACTACAAAAAATCATTTGTTTCGTCTCATGCTGTTAGTCCTAACGGCTCTCGTATGCTGAATGCGCTTAACGAAAAAAACATCACAGGAAAAACCAACCGCCGCCGTGCTGTGAGCTACGGAGGTGAGAGCGATGTTTGAGGAATTCTTTGAACTGACGGCAACGCCGTTTACCAACTCAATTCCAAGTGACAAGCTTTATATGTCTCCCATTATGCGTGAGACTCTCGGAAGACTGAAATTTGCTGTTAGCCACAGGATGTTTGCTGTTGTTACCTCGGACGTGGGTTGCGGAAAAACTACTACCATACGAAAATTTACCAATGACCTTGACCGAAAGAACTACGAGATTTTGTACATAGCTAATTCCAAGCTTAGTCCAAGCTGGTTTTACAAGGGAATGCTGAAGCAGCTTGGGGTTGAGCCTAAATTCTACCGGGACGCGGCCAGCCGTCAACTTCATCGGGAGCTTGAGATTATCCGCGGAGTACATCACCGTGATGTGGTATGTATTGTGGATGAAGCTCACCTGTTAAGCAAGGAAACCTTCGAGGAAATACGCTTCCTTCTGAACAGTAAAATGGATTCCGAAAATCCTCTGTCGCTCATTCTTGTAGGGCAAAACGAGCTATGGGACAAGCTTAAACTACAGAGTTACGCCGCCGTAAGGCAACGCATAGATATAAAGTGTGAGATACCACAGTATGACCGTGCCGAAACCGCAAGGTATATTGACTGCCATCTTAAATATGCTGGTTGCACTCGCGAGATATTTACTGAAAAAGCCTTTGACGAAATCTATAAATACTCTGCCGGAGCTGCCAGAGCTATTAACAAGGTTTGTTTGCACAGTCTCATTTGTGCCGCCCAACGCAAGGAAAAGCTGGTTGATGATTACCTGGTTATGGAGGTCATTGACGGTGAACTGCCGTAAGCTTTTGAGTTCTTAATTGTAAAGCGCCGTTAACGCGGCACTTTGTCTGGTGTCTTCATGGCACAATATTCAGCCGTTCACGGCATGGCATCTGGGCTATCTATGGACATACGAACTGAGCTGCAACACTATGTAAAAAACAAGGACAAACTTGGCACTGGAAACGTAAGCGGTATTTTGCTATATGCAAAAACAGCTGAAGAATTGACACCTGACAACGACTATTGCATTGGGGGCAACAAATTCGGCGTAAAAACACTCGATCTCAACACAAATTGGAGTGAAATCAAGAGCCAGCTGGATTCACTACCCGAATATTATTTGATCTGAGAGCTAGGCATACTGTTTTTCTGTGGAGGATTTCACATGGCTGATGACACTCTTAAGAAAACCAATATTAAGAAGAAAAAATCTGCACGTCATATTCATTTTGCCATTGCCGCGGACACCGGTGAACTTGTTTCAATTGAAGCAGTGCAAAGTGGTTTGGCTTGTGGCTGTATTTGTGCAGCCTGTAGTAAACCGATGGAAGCGCGCAAAGGTGATATACGAAGGCATCATTTTGCTCATGTATCAAACTACGATTGTTTGTACGGATTTGAAATATCCGTATATAAGGCGTTTTTCACTATTCTCAGGGAATATAAAACACTATTTTTACCTGATGCAGTTTTGAAGTTCAATTCATATAAGAAGGCTGAGGTTGTAAAACCAGCTTTTCAGCAAACACTGACAGACGTATCCTATGAATGTGACGAGGGGCAGTACCCACCAACACTTCTCTGCCATGTTGGTGAGTATAGGCTACAAGTTGTTCTTGATTTTGATAGCTATTACAATCAAGAAGATTTAGATAATCTCAAACAAGCCGCAAAAGAGAACGAAACTTCTTTGCTGCTAATGCATATTGCAGAAGTTGATAATTTGACAACATTTGATAAACTGGTTCCATATGCGACAGAAAAGCCTGAAAGCAAGGAATGGCTTTATAATCGCGTTATCGAAGACTATGACGCTAAATATAAGGAAGCAGCAATCCGACCAGCTGATTTTTTTGGTGGAACTCTTTGCCTTGCACAGAAAAACAGATATAAAAACGTTTATTCCGCACGCTGGGAAGACTGTGTGGAATGCCAGTACTGTTATGATATTCACTCAGATAACTTGTGCTTGGCACATAATTATATAAACTATTTCGGGGATTTCAAAATACCGCTTTCAGAACGTAAAGGCACTTTTGAGATACTTAATAGAATCGAGCCAATTAAGAAAATCTCTGATTACAAATGCCCAGTTTGTGGTGCTCCGCTTAAGCGGGTAAACGGCTCTAACGGTGTATTTGCTGGGTGTAGCAATTTTCCTGAATGCAAAAAAACATTTTCCGTTGAGCCAACAACTGAGCAGCTAATTATTAATGATAAAAATCGCTTATGATGCTGTATCTCAAATCTGAAAAAGAGGTCAACATATGGATGGAATATTGGAGCAAATTCTTGCTGAATTAAAAGAAATAAAGGAGCTCCTTGCCGATAGAAATGGTTTACATTTTGAAAGCACAACTGACAAGCTGACGAACGATACCATGAAATCTAAAGAAGCTGCAGAGTATTTAGGAATTGCAGAATATAGACTCAGGGTGCTTACAAAGCAAGGAAAAATCAGGCACTTTACTGCCGGTAACAAGTATTTGTATAGAAGAAGAACCTTGGATCAATGGTTGGAAGATGTTCAAGCTGCCTCTATTATCAAGGCGGAAGATAGCAATGCACTCGGCAAAATAAGAAAAGTGCAAGATGGTGATTTTTTGCACCAGAAGCGGAAATCGTAGTCAGTTTCATAATGGCGATTAATATATGGAAGCGGGTTGGAAAGATATGCAAAACGCTATTAATGATAGTAAAATGACTGAAGCGGAAGTGAGTTTAAGAGTTGCTATATATTCCATATATCAGAAATTGATATGCAATTCCGTTTCAGTTTCACTTGATGGTGCTCAAATCAAAACAGCAGAAACTATTCATTTCGATATTCTTGGCTTTTTGAATAATATCAAAGCAGAGAAAATCAATGGGAAATCAGGCAAATGGCAAGGGACATATCGTTTGCCAGATACAGATTGTACAATCGAAATCCATTCGCAGCCCGGTGTTGGTGATGTGGCGGCAAAGATGGTCGACGGAAGCCTTTTAGTTGTCGAAAGCAAAAAAGGGGCCTTAAGCAAAAGTAAAGCCGGCACCGAATATCAGCTCATAAGAGAAGCCATTGGACAATTAATGACCAACTCCATTATAAATGAAAACAAAAAATTAGCAGTTGCTATCCCTCACAACGAAAAAAGTCTTGAATTAGCTAAACGTTGGAGTGAATTCCCTCAAATTAAACAGGTGGGAATAAAGTTTTTCTTAGTGAATCGGAGCGATGGCTTAGTAGTTATATAACAGCTAGATAAGCTCTTTCAGTTGACTTGTGAAACGTTGTCGGTATACTGTCGTTGAGGTGACGACACATGGCATTAAGGCGAGCAGTAGGCGAAGGTTCAGTATACCGACGCCGAGACAAAGATGGCAAAGAGATTAAGGACGCTTGGGTAGCCCAAATAGCTATTGACGGTAAAAGAAAAACCTTCACAGGAAAAACCCGTAAAGAAGCAACGGCTAAGCTGGACGAATATAAAAAGAGCTCTGAGTTTCTATTGCCGACCGCCGGCGCAGAAATGAAGCTAGAAGATTTTATTACAGAATGGATGTCATCGGTAAAGCGCCGAACCCTTAAAGATACTTCGTATGATAGGCTCGAATGCACCGTGCTAAACAATATAGTCCCTTGTATTGGGAGCTATAAATTAAACGAGCTTACATACGGGATAATCCAGAACGAAGTAATAAATCGCCTTCAGGATGACGGAAAATCCTACTCAACCATAAAGAAAGCATATAACTCGCTCAATGAGTGTATGAAATATGCCATCTTTCCTAAGGAGATAATAGTCAAGAACCCGATGCTCGGTGTAGTAATGCCGTCGCAGGAACAATTTGATACAAAGGAAATACGATACTTAAGCGAAGAAGAAATAACCCGATTTAAGAACGCTGCCACCGCAGTGTGGGGCAACGGGAGACCCATATATCCTCTAGGCTATGCAATGACATTAACACTCAACACCGGCGTTCGCGTGGGGGAAGCATTAGCATGGCGATGGTCGGATTATGATGAAGCGGGTGGTATCATCCATACCAATGGGACACTGGTAAGAGTCCGAGACCGCACAGAGGGTGAGCGAAGCTGGAAGCAACAGTTTCAGACGACGAAAACCAAAAACGGCAAGCGTAGTATCCCGGTAAACGCTGCTGCGAAGGCGGCGTTGAACGAACTAAAAAAGACCAGATACTTCGGCGAAGATAGCCCGATACTCGCTCAAGCCGACGGTACGTTCAATACGATAGATAACTTCACGCGGACCTTCGAAGCGATATTAAAACGAGCTAATATCAGACCCTGCGGAATACATACGCTCAGGCATACCTTCGCGACGCAGCTAATCGCGAAGAATACTGATGTCAAAATCGTATCATCGCTTCTTGGCCACTCCTCGGTCGAAATTACGTACAACATATATGTCCACGCTCTTGAAGAAACAACGAAAAAAGCAGTAGCCACACTCTGCGACATATAAAAAACATGGCCTAGTGCAGTATCGAAAAGCTGCACTGTGGCTTTTGTTGTTTGTGAACCTACCCCAGGTTCACTATGAACCAACTAATAAGTACTCAGATGAAGTATTATAGACAGAAGAAGAAAATGTTTTATTATATTGCGATTATATATTGACAAGAAAAAGCAAAAGTTTTATACTGCAAATAACGTTAACAAATCACTTAACAGTTAACGGAGAAAAAAGACAGGAGAGTGATTGCGACGAGTGGCGTATATAAATCTTTTGGGCAGTTTCTCACTGTAAAAAGAGAGGAACGAAGAATAAGCCTCCGCGAGTTCTCGCGGCAGCTGGGAGTATCCGCACCGTATATGACTGAGGTTGAAAAGGATCGGGCGGCTCCGCTGATGCCCGAACGTCTTTCCAGAGCAGCTGAAATCCTTGATCTTAGCAAAGAGGAAAGATCCGAAATGTACGATATTGTAGGTAAGCAGAAAGACGGCATTGCACCGGACCTTCCGGAGTATATCAAAGGCAAGGAGTACGTAAGCGTTGCGCTGAGAACGGCCAGAGATCTTGGTGCTGGAGAAGCGGACTGGAACAAGTTTATTGAAGAACTAAAGAAACGGAAAGGATGAGGCCCTTTGACGAAAACCGGTTTTGCAAAAAAGAAAAACGGCTTGCCGGTTGTCAGCAAGGCGGACATCGAATATATTACGGAGAGAATGCTTGCAGATTTTTGCCCCGAAACCTTGCAGGTACCTCAAGCAATTAAAGTAGATAGTTTTGTTGTTAAATACCTCGGAATGAAGCAGGAATACCAATACCTATCGCATAATGGAATATATCTCGGAATGACCGTGTTCAACGATTCTGATGAAGTGCCAATATTTGATGCTGCAAAAGGCCGCGCAGAGTTTATCAGCGTAAAAGCAGGCACAATGCTTATTGATCAGGGCCTTCTAAAGAAGCCGCTCCACCGTTATCGGTTTACTGTTGCGCATGAGGCGGGACACGGCTTCTTTCATTCAGAATACTTTGCACAAAAAATCGGAATGGCGGCAGCACGAAGCAAAGAGGACAAAGCTTTTATCCAATGCCGTATTGAAAACATACAAACACCAGCGTTTGAATCCGAGTGGACGGATAATGACTGGCTGGAGTGGCAGGCGAATAGTTTCGCGTCGTGCTTGCTAATGCCGCGCAAAGCAGTATTAGGCTTGAAAGGTAGAAACAACACTAAAAAAGATGAACTCTGGGCTGCGGGAATTATCTTAGCCGCATCCAAAACTTTTGACGTTTCTTTGCAAGCCGCGGATATAAGGCTTCGTGATCTTGGCCTTATATCTGGCTTTTCAAAGGCTGACATAGATTACGGTATGAGCTTCTACGCGAATACCGGATCAGTAAGCTAAAAATTTTAAGCAAAACGATAACTGTTAAATTAACACATAACACAAGAAAGAATAAGTGTGCTTTTGAGAGGGGTACGCAAATGAGAAAGACAACGGTAATGTGTCCACACTGCGGAAGACGCCTGATTGATGCTGAGAACGGCGTGAGAACACAAACAAAGGAGATTGATATATACGATGAGGGATCTCCAAAAGAAAGATGGACTCCGGACTATTACATAAAATGCTGGAAGTGCCATTCAACGATAGGCTACAGAAAAATAACATAAGAGATTTCACTTAGTACTGAGCACCCATCAACAAACGGAATGAGGAGCCTGACAAGTAGCTAAAAAGCTATTGTCAGGCTCCTTTTTGCTGCTTGTTCGGCTCCGGAAGGAGCTGCAAGCAAATGAAAATTATATGCAATACCAAGCATGAATCCCGCGGTCCTCCACGTTTATCGAGATTTTGATGACAAATCAGATTTTGAAAAACGGAGTGAGGACCTATGAGTTTCAATTATGCAAAAGAAGAGCAGGCATTTTTAGAAAAATGGAGAAAGCTTAGCGCCGAATATATCGGTGCAGGCATGACTGTTGAGGACACGTGGGAGATGTATAACTTCGACCGCGAGCTGTTCTGTAAAGAAAGGACATACATACGGCACAATCAGGAGCTCCCGGCAGAAACCATTACGGAAGAATCATCTGAATCCTCCCTGGTAAATCGGTACCCAGAGCTGACGGTTCATTTTGATGAGTCAGAGTTTTCTGGAAGATTTGCGTGGATAGAAGCGGTTGATGACGCTGTGCTTGCAGGAAAGTTGAAAGCGCTCTCAGCCCCAGACCTTGACCTGCTTACCCTGATAGCGATTGAAGGCTACAATCAAGCGGATGCCGCCAGGAAAATGGACTGCGCAAGAAACACCATCAGCAAAAAAATAGCCCGAATAAAAAGATTTTTAAAATGAGGGTTACAAACACGCCTCCTCACTGCCTACACAGTGAGGAGGCTTTTTATAAAGCCCTTTGAACCTTGAAAACCGCATATCCGACGAAACAGGTACTTTAGCTGACGGACTCGAAAAGAGAAAGCAAGCTCGGAGGAAACGCCATGACCGCCTCGCGGCGCGAGCGACACATTCCATCCGAGAAACAGTATTGGCAAACTGTCATGCGATAATCCCGTCAGCCTATAATGATACTCCTGCCCAGCCACAGACGCAAGCAATGGGGGCAGCTCGGAGAGAACCTCGGAGGGGTGAGAAGCCCGTGATGCGGAGCCGTCCGCAGCCTGTAAGTTGCCCATGTGCGGGGATGGCAGTGGCCGAACAGCAGCACAAATTGTTTTTTAATGCTAGATGCTACGAGGACCGCTTCGTTATATATCAAGCTAAACTGCTTGGAGCGGTCTTTGTATTTGTGGCATTAAGAAAAACGGATTTTTGAAAACCGACTGTATCGTACAGCGGTTTATTTGTTTGATGAAAGGGAAAGGACAATGAAAAATGTAGAGATATTTCATAATATCGAGTTTGGAAGTGTAAGAGTCTTGGAAGATGGGGAAAGGCTTCTGTTCTGTGGCAATGATGTTGCTGCAGCTCTTGGATACAGGGATCCGAGAAAAGCAGTTGCCCGCTACTGCAAGGAAGGGGTAAAACGCCCCATCCTTTCCAAAGGCGGTGCGCAAGAAACCATCGTAATCCCTGAGGGCGATGTATATCGCATGATTGTCGGAAGCAAGCTTCCCGACGCCCAGCGTTTTGAACGTTGGCTATTTGAGGAGGTCGTTCCGAGCATACGAAAGCATGGCGCTTATATCATGCCGGACAAGCTTGATGAAATAAAAGACGATCCGGAAGCGCTGACCAAGCTCGCAGCAGCGCTGGAGAAGGAACGAAAGAAGGTTGAACGGCTAAACCAAGAAAATGTCGCGCTGCAGAACAAGGCCATGTACTATGACTATTTCTGCGAAGTGGGTTTGTGTACGAACATTTCGACCACAGCCAAGGAGCTTAACATCCCAACAAAACGGTTCGTAGAATTCCTGCTCAGAGGCGGTTTCCTATATCGGACAATTCGAGGAGTACTTCTGCCCTATTCTGAAACGCTTACAGGAGGCTTGTTCGAGGTGAAAGATTTCTGTGTTAACGGGCATCACGGCGTTTACACGCTTATCACCCCGGAAGGGAAAGCCCTGTTCAGACTGCTTTTACCGGAACGCAACAGTAATCGGAGGGCGGTAGATGCACAATGACAGCGCAACGGCCAGCAACCCCAATGTTAATTCGAACATCACAGAGACAGACACCTGCGAATGCAGGAACTGCAGATATAAATCCATAGGGTTTATCTGTAGACATGGCGCTGGACGTTGTATGAAAACGGATGTAAAAGCAATACAAAATCGCAGCAACACAACAACGGCAGAGAAGGTTGATGATGCCGGGACTAGGAGAACGCCATATGGAAGACAAAAACAGAAGAGAGAATAATGAACCCCGAGGTTCTGCCAACCCACAGAAATATGTCCCCCGGCCCGCCTCTTCCGAAGAGGCGGACCTTTTCTATGCTGCGACGCAGGAGCAGGACGCAGAGCTTGGATGTATCGGTCATGTCCGTATGGACTTTGGCAGAGACGGAGACGAGTTCTGGACAACATGGCACCCGCGCGGTGACGAGATGCTGAATTCACCGGAATTCAAGGAAGAGCTAACTGAGGTTGTAAACGAGTTGCGGCGCGGGCCACTAAAAAACCTATCTGCCATGTCCTCTTTTTGCTATACCCACGGCGGCGAGATCACAGGCAGCTACACGCAAAATTATGGCTTCATTGTGGAAACGCCGAGCTACCGCTACTGCCTGCGCTGTAACCCTCAGCGTGGGGACTAGGCTGTTTTACGGTAATGGTCATCGGATAATGCGGGTTTCTTGAAAACAGCAGATTACCGCCTAGTATTTCACCGCTTAAAAATTCAGCAATTGTCATAAGGTTTCCGGACTCATCAATACGCTCAACCGCCACTTTCCCCGCAAGAATTATTTCCAGCTTAGAGCACGTCTCTCCAACAAAATGAACAATATTATTTTTGCAATATGTGGTTATTCTAAAGCTGCCTTCACTTATATAAAATATAATTTCTTCAGATGCAAGCGATTTAGTAAGCGCAGCCTGCTTAATAAGCTCTAAATAATCGTTCATAATAATCCCCCGAAGGTGTTACATTGGTAACACCTTT
>JGI20225J20221_1000871_pt1 | contig 40317 bp, 31 predicted proteins | sample BioMet4_FD_20221 | JGI IMG/M metagenome (IMG submission 20221)
ACCCCTGCAGCATGGCGCGCTTGGGCCCCGTAATATATGTGGGCTCATAACCGCCAGCTTCTTCGCAGTACGGGCCAAAAGCCGTACCGTGCCCGCCGCTGGCCTGCACTTCTTCCGCCGGCAGCCAGTGTTTGCGAAACTGCTCAAGGTCGCCCAGCAGCTGCTCAAGGGAGCGCATGCCCGTGTGGTGCTCGTAAATGCCGCGCACCTGCCCCCGGTACACCAGCGCAGCCACGGTATGCCCGTTGCCCACGTTGATGACCGTGATGCCCTGCCGATAGCTGCGGTCCATAACCTCTTTATCGCACAGTGCGCCAAGCAGGGCGCTAGCCCCGGTATCCGCAACCGGGCCGCCTGTTTTTTCGTGCAGGGGCACAAGGCGGGTCAGCGCGGGGGGCGGGGTTTCGTATATCCAGCGAGCCGGGTCGGACGACGTCGCCAGCAGATCCGTCCAGGCGCGCATGCGGGCCTGACGGTTGCCATGCGTATGAAACCCGTGATCCTGCGCGGCCGCAATCACCAGATGCGGCAAGGGCAGACCCGCGTGACGCAGCAGCCCGCCCCAGAATTCGGGCGAATAATCTGTCAAAAATACAGGAACACTGCCCTCGGGACAAGTGGAACACACCTCGACCCCCAGGTTGCGCACCACTTCCTCGTTGTCGTGGATGCCGCGAGTGGCCGCCGCAGTGGCGCTGACAGCAAAGCCCGCCGCAAGATGCTCCTTGATGGCCTGGGTAAAACCGCCGCCCATGTTGCCGCCGTAAAGCCAGATGCTGCGCTTGAGCAGTGTCAGCTCCCTGATGCGCTGGGCCACGAGCCGCGCTGGCGCGGGCAATACAAAGCGAGGCCAGTTTTCGCATTCAAGGCCGGGGCGGGCCAACAGGGCGTCCTGCGTGCCGCTGCCTATATCAACGCACAGCACAGGTCCCGCGCCGCGCAAAAACTTTTGTACGATTTCGTCCATTTTCACCTCTCAAGAACGAAAAAATCTACCTGCATCAATCATCAAGCGCAAGTCTTCGCGACTTTTTGAAAAAAAAGCTTGCCAAGGATTTCAGATTACGATAGTTCATCTTCTCGCGCCGAGGTGGTGGAACTGGTAGACACGCTATCTTGAGGGGGTAGTGAGAATTCTCGTGCGGGTTCGAGTCCCGCCCTCGGCACCACGAATTTAGGAATTGAGCTAACAGGCTCAATTCCTTTTTCTTTTTTTATCGCTTGATAAGCTTTCCGTAGTTGGTGACCCCATTCCCCTTTGCAGATGCCCTTTTGGGGCACTCACTGGGTCACAGGAGTTACGACTATGTGTAAGTATGCCCCCGATAATCACCTCTCCCCTGCCAAGCTTCCTGCCTTCCTTTACCTAAAAGGAAGGATCTTTTACTATCGCTATAAGCTTCCCAAGCAGCACACGCTAGGCTGCCCCGCGAAGGAAATCCGGATCAGCCTGCGTACGGCCTATCAATTTCAGGCATCACGCATAGCTGCGCAGCTACACGCCTTGACCAAAGAATCCTTGGAGCATTGGACGATGAGCGGACATACTGATTTTGCTGAAAACATGAAGCGAATTAAGGAGCTTCGTAAATTCCTTCAGGATGAGCTGAATAAAATCCTTGATGCTCCAGACAAACGAGAATTGAGCCCTTCTGATATTCGCAAACGATTGAACGGATATTTAAAGTATCAGATTGATGATGAGGCTGTATCGCCTACTCCACCGGATATAATCCAGACTGAAGATGACGAAGGTAACATTGAAAATGTTGATATTGCACATATCAACGATAACATAGCATCAATGCACCTTAACAATCTCAATACTGGAAATAATTTCGATAACGATGTTCAACGTTGTGTCTTTGACCTTGTTAAGAACGGTGTATTTGATATCTCAGAAATTTCCCGCGACAATGTAGATGGACTCACCAGAAGTTATCTGGCCATGCAAATCAGCCTTCAAAAAATTAGGGCAGCAAGACTACGAGGAGATTTTTCTTATGAACAACCCTACCACCAAGCAGAATATACTCCATATCAACAATCTCTAAGCCCAGCAGAAGAAAAGTATCTAAATCTTGATGAACTCATAGATCGCTATTGCGTTATAAAAGTTAAAGACGGCGCATGGGCCGAACGTTCTCTTGCAGATCATAAAAACAGAGTTACAAGTCTCTTAAGAATCATTGGGAACAAACCAATAAATTCTATTACCAGACAGGATATGCGTAGTTTTAGAGATACACTTCAAAAACTTCCTCCGCGATGGCGAGAACAATTAGATAAATCTGGGCTTTCCATAAAAGAGTTCATTGAAAAATACAAAAATAAAACTCCATTGAGTATAAAAAGCATCAATGTAATTGTTGAAGCTGTTTCAGGAATGTTTACTTGGGCTATGCGTGAGAATTTGATTGAGCGTAATCCTGCGCAAGGACTTGGACTTAAAGATACACAGCAGGACATAGAAAAGAGACTCCCACTCACTGATGATGATATAAAACGGATATTCTTTTGCGCTGGCTATAAACCTAGTGCTTTCAAGAATCCAGCCTATTATTGGGTTCCTTTGATTGCCCTCTATACTGGGATGCGGCTTGAAGAAATATGTCAGCTTCACTGCGAGGATATCTATGAAGAAGATGGCATATTTTTGATTGATATTCGAGAAGACAGCACTGACGGTTTATGCGATAAAATCTTAAAAACGAAAAATGCAAAACGAAAGATACCAATACATGAGCATCTGATAAAATTAGGCTTGATATCATACAGGAATGCAATGATAAAAAACAATCAGATCAGACTATTTCCATTATTAAATAAAACTGAAAAATCACCTAAATATGGAAAGCAAGTAGGGAAAGCATTTGGTTTACTTCTGAAAGAAAAAAATATTGTTGATGGAAAAAGTTTTCATTCACTCAGACACTCTTTTTCAAATTTTTTCAAAGTCAGAAACATGCATACTGACATGTTTCGACAGGTATTTGGGCATGAAATACAAAATTTGGCCGGCAGGCAATATGGAGATAAGTTTTCAATAAAACAAATTTACGAGGAACTTATCTCAAAAATTTCTTTCGAGAAATCGAAATGAAAGAATCGATATTCTCTTCGCTTCATTCAGGAAATGGCATCACTGGGCAAGAAAGCAGGAATAGCCTGCATCCTTGCCCAGTGATCAACTTTTTTACCTGCCTTCGCTTTCAGGCAAGGCCAGCCTTTTCGGTTCTTCTTCAGCATTGCATCTGCCGTCTTTCCGATTTTCCAATTCCACCGACAACGCTGCCGCTGTGAACACCCCTGCGATCCCTGCCAGTACGCCGCCTAAAAATGCCCATTTACTGCCCATATTCTTTCTCCTTTCGGGTAGCCTAGTACGGCTAGTCATCCCAATTGTCTTTAATTGCTTGAAGTACAGCTATAACAACTGGTATCCAGCTAAGATAATTCATTTATCCTCCTTTCATTTAGCAGCGCTGGATGCGCCGTTTTTTGTTAAGTAGGAAGAAACGAAATATTCCCGTTCGGCTCCAAGGTCTGAAATCAAGCGGCACCATCATACAGCACCGCCTTTGAGTAATGCAGCCTGCAGCATGGCAAACACGGCAGGCACCAGATCAGGCAGATCGTTGACCACCTTACTTGTGTGCGGCAGCAGGTGCGTGATGTGTTCATCTCGAATGCCAAGGCCGTAAACTTCAAAGCCAAGTTTTTGGGCCACCCCTATGGCATTGTTTGCGGCCAGCGGGTTGTCCGGCATGCCGTCAGTGATTACCAAGATCATCTTGCGTTGTTCTTTGAGAGGCAGCATGTTTTGCAGCACCCACCACAAAGCCCCAGCCAAGGGGGTTCCGCCAGAAGCCAGAATGTCGAACCTATCAGGCAACGGCTGCCCATGCCGCATTATTGGGAATACAGAGTTTGTGACCGTCGTAGCGGGGAAAACCGTAACCGCTGGGTTCACGCCACGAATATGGCTCAGGGCAGTTGCCACGGCATAGCAGGCCCGATTGGCAAGATTAATCGGTGCGCCAGCCATGCTTCCGCTTACGTCCAGCAGGATATGGACAGCGGTGTTAACGCCTTGCTGCTCAGATTCTTTTTGAAAAACACGAGCATTGCCGACCTGCAGACGGTGCAGCGAATTGGCGTGCAGTGTGCCCCTGCGACCAATACTGCATCGCCTTTGCGTTTGCGCCTGCAGAAAGCCCTGAAGGCGAGTACGCAGGGCAATGCTGGCCTGAAGGGCTTGCAGTTTATTTTCTGCTGGCAAAGGGGCTGCATGCCGGGTGCCTTCCACGGCCACGGTCAGTGCGTCACCAGCGGATTCTGCGCTGCTATTGGCAAGCTCAATCGACATGATTTCGCCGAGTTGCTTGGGGAGATCCTGCGCCTCTGCATGAAACAAGGCCTTAAGCGGTAAAGCACTCGACAGTTGGACTGGTTCAGATTGCTGGTTGATTTGTGTGGCAGAATCGTTGGCTTCCCCTGTCGCCCTTGGTGTGGCTCCCTGACCATTATTATTCGTGCTTTCGCTGGTTGCAGTTGGCTGAGGTGGTTCCCACTGCCTGACGCATATGGCAATTTGTCGAGCATATTCGACTGCTGCCTTTGTATCCGGGCAATGGATGTAAACCTTGACCAAAATGGCATCCAAAGCATCTTTCAAGCTGGGGAAGTGCTGCTCCATGATGCTTGCCGCGTGTTGGCGTGCCGGGGTCACCTCATCCACATCCCAGGCTCGCACTGTCAACAGCACATAGTCCAAAACAGCAAGGGCCGGGGAATCATCCCCGGCCCTTGGCTGTGCTTGCTCTACAAAGAATCGTCGTATCAGCCAGTTCAGGTTTCTCCTGCAGCCAGGGAAAATGCCTGACAGCATTTTTTCAACACGCCAATCTTCAAGACAGTTGAACAAATTGAAGGTTACTGGATCAAGGTTTGCAGCTTTCAGCACGCTAAAATCTGTGTGCCGTATATGAGCCGCCTCATGGTCTGTAAACCCCTTGGCGAGTGCCAGCAATTCCGGCTCACAATCCATGGGCAACGATGGCAGATGGATAACTTTACCGTTGGTGCAGGCTTCCTTGCCGCCAATACGTACCTGCACGCCATAGCGGTCGCCAAGGATGGACGCCAGCAGGGGCAGACAGTTGAGAACGTCTTTTGTGCGTACCATGGCGTCACCACAGACCAAGGCTGGGGATGGCAGGATGCGGCAAAGCGCTGTCAGCCACGGGAATCTTAGGCAGGATGGGTTCATCGTCCATATTCCCATCCATGGAGCCATCCATCTGTCCAGCAAGGCCGTCCGGCTCGTGGATAACGTCTGGACCAGCCAACAGGGCATCCAGCACAAATGCCGGGCCGTAGCCCTCAATTACTTTCTGAGCGTGGCCCACAAGAGTCGTACTGTCCTTGAGCAGGCAGACCAGCCCTTGCAAAAGCAGCAGGTCTGTACCCGTGATGTTGCCCTTCTTGGGCATGCGCAGCAGGGCTGCCTGCACGATGTCAGCCACCGGGGCCACATGCGGCTCTACAAATGACAAGCCCGTGAGCTTGGCATGCAGGGTACGCAGCGGTGAGAGCGCCTTGTGGGTTACCTCCGTCTTGCCGTGATAAACCCTGCGCCAGATATCGTCAGCCGACTTGGCCACCTCATCAAACAGTGTGCCGCCGAGGCCCTGCACCTCTTCCGCTAGACCGGCTTCCAGCACAGCGGTGTTGTCTGCGTGTTGCTCAAGCGGAGCCACCTTGTACAACTGCCAGCGGAAATCCATGCGGGCGCGGACATATTCAGGCCCCACAAGGGAGTTACGAATAATTTCGCCCCACTGATGGTGCTTTTCAATCCATGCTTGTACATTTTGGTCGTAGTCCGCCAGAAAAGCTTCCTTTTCTTTCTGGAATTCGGTGCGGATGTTAAGCAGCTCCTGCACAATTTCGCCGGCCTTTTCTTCGGGGATGGCCCAGCCGGACATGAACCGTACGCCGTGCCGGTCAAGGTAGTTGAAGGCGCGGGCCTTGAGCGTGCCGAATATTTTGAGGTTTTCCGGGTCGGCAATGCGCTTTGAGCCCAGCGAGGCCAGATCTTCGGGGGGCAGCTCTGCGCCNCCCAAGTCNTCCTGNCTCATTTTNCGACGGGCAGACCACAGGCTGACGTTGAGGTTGAGGGCCAGCAAGTTGTCCAAAATNCGAATGTCAGAAACAAGTTGTGCCATAGTAGCCTCCTAGAATGAGCTTCTTGTTGTATTGAGGGAGTAGCCTTCTTTGATTTTCTTTTCTGCGCGTGCTTCAAGCTCCATCACGGAATTGTTGCCCTCACAGTTTTCGGCGGGAATAAAATGCTGCTGGCCAACGGTGTCNGGCTTGCCCCACTTTAGCGTGAGGCCCACAGGGCTAGCCTCGCCGATCCAGAATTTGCCGTCCTGCTTTTTGCCGGAAAGGTTGTGAATTACCTGAAGATGAACGAGGGGCTTGGCCACCGTGGGTGTGTGGTGCAGATGGCCGCGCATGAAGCGTAGGGCTTGCTCACCTTGCAGGATTTCAATTTCTGCCGTTACGGTTTGGGGGGACTCAACTTCCACCTGTTGTGGGAACATGCGCTGAGCCAGTTCGTGCAGCATGGCGCGGGTTTCACGGCTTGCACGGTAGGCCAGCGCCCGGTCGAGGGCGTAGGTTACAGGCTGCACGCCCTGATGGGCCAGAGGCTGAAAGCGAACGGTCAGATCACCCCATCGCAGCAAACTGCGAGTGGAGAATGTGACTTCAATGGCTTTGGTCAGATTGCTGGTGGAAGCCTCGCCCATGAACAGCTTGCGGACCTCATTGGCATAGTCCACCATGGTGGCGCACAGCGATTGGGGCAGCGATGGGAAGCGCCGGGCAAGCAGGTTTTTTTCCACATCGGTAGAGGGGTAGCCAACTTCGCAGATTGTGAAGCGGTCCAGCCATGCAAGGTTCTGCCGTTGGGTGCCCTGATAAAGGCCGGTGTCATCGCCACCGCCATTGGTATTGGCCGTGGCAACCAGACGGAACATGGGATGTGGCACAATCAGTTCGCCGCCGTTTTCCGCAATGCACAGGGGGGAACCGTCCAGCACGCTGTTCAGGCCTGCTGCAATTTCTGGCGAGGTCAGGTCGATTTCGTTCAGCAAGATTATCGCCCCGTAACGCATNGCAAGCGCAAGCGGGCCGTACTCGAAGGTCATGCTGCCATTTTTTACTGTCAGGTGACCAACCAGGTCGGCAAACTCCAGCCGCCCGTGCCCAGTAACCTCAAAGACTGGATAGTTTAGGCGGGCTGCCAGTTGCTTGATGCATGTCGTCTTGCCACAGCCTGTAGGACCGAAAATGTACAACGGTTCCTGGGGGTTGAGAAACCAGACCACGACATCGCGGCTGGACTCATGAAAGATATATTCGTGGTCAATAGCCGGGGTGTAGGCCGAAGGGACGGCGAAGCCTCTGACAGTGGTGCCGGATGGTTTGCCGCTGAAGACCTGACCGGCATCAAGATCCATGGGCTGCAGCTTACAAAGGTCGTTGATATTATTCATGCCTGGCTCCTTAAAACGAAAACTGCCCCAGGGTGGGGCGGTTTTGGCGAACGGGATAAAAGTGAGGGGATGGTCATGAGCGCCCTATTTTTCAGTTTATTGGCGAAATGCTCAATTTTTCGAAAGGTGAGCCGGTGCACTCGCAACGGGCCAGCAAGGTATCCACGTCTATGCCGCCCATGTGCTCAGCGTTAAGAATCTCGGTCAACTCCTCCCGCAGAGCATCCTTGTCCAACGTGGTACGCCCTGCTGCCACTGACATACGGAAGCGGTAGTTTCCCGTGTCTACCCAATCCCGTGTGCCAGCCTGACGGTGGACCAGCTTAAGCACAGTCTCCATTTCTTTGATTTCATTATCTAAAAACGTGCGCTGATCCTTAAGGGCCGCCAGTTTTTCAAGCGTCGGTTCCCATTGCGGCATTTGCACGCCCTGTGGGAATTTGGGGCAGGCACTGTTGTGCTCGCAGTACGAGCACAATGGGTAAAAGCCCTGAGCGCAATCCACCTGTTCCAAGGTTATGTGCCCAGCGCGAAATGCCGTTAGCTCACTCCAAAGTCGCGCCGCATGGTCAAGGGCCGTATCCAGCATGGCCTGATTGAAGCCATATGGGCCGAACGCTTTAACCTCTTTCATGGAAAGGCAGAGCAACCATGCCTCCACGCTTGCCTCGGCAGCCGTTGCGGGCAAGTTAAGGCCAAGTTGGGCACGGCAAAGTTGAGGGAAGGTCACTTTGTCATGCAGAAGCGTACCGTCCTCAGCACGGAGGCTGAAGACGGGTTTGCTCCATGCTTTTGCCAGAAGACCGATTTGCCCGTGAAGTTGCAGCAGGTGGGAATCGTGAGGCGAAGCAGGTAGTTTGTCAGTGCTTTTAACTTCCAGAATGCGTATGGCATTGACGGGCGCGCCCCAGACCAGCACAAAATCAAGATGGGCTTTAATGGGCACGCCCTGATACTGCCAGTTGATTTCAAGCTGGGGCAGCATATACAGACCCAGTGATGCCAGAGCTTGCCCAACCCCGGACTCGAACCAGTGCCCGCGCTCAAGTGTAAGCAGGCGCTCCAGACTGTTTGTAGTGGGCAGCACCTTTCTGGCCAGCGCAGCCCGTGGACATTCCCAGTGCTGACCGATGTCGCTCATACCAATGTAGCTGGAGCGGTCGCCCAAATGGGCAAGTGTGTCTTTGTGGGCCACGGCTTGCAGGCCCTGCCTGATCANNGCCCGTAATCCTTCCGTGCGGTTCATCTGTTCCATGGGTTAGTCTCCATAAAAGCGAAAGGGCCGCCATCAGGCAGCCCTCTCACTCGGTATTTTGATTATTGTTATGCGGCATCGACATACTTCCACCACAATTTTCTCTGCGGGTTCCAGCGGAAGCCTGAGCCAGTCAGCAATTCCTTTTTGGNCTGCGTGTTGCCGGTGGCAATGATGCAAGGACGCCCGTCCTGGGCAGTAACCTGCTGGTAGGTGACGCCTTCCAGCGGTGGAAGGCTTTCAAGGATGGCTGACAGACGATTTGAGGGACTTGAAAGATTGTTTGTGGTGGATGATTCGCGTTGTCGCTCTTTTCGCGATTCAGGGGCAATTACGGGCAATTTGGGGCGAGTGGGCAGTTTCTTGCCATTTTTAGCCCCTTCGCCATCGTCATCTTCAGTTACCATGCCCAACATGGCGGTTAGAGCGTAGCGACGGGCGTATGTTATTGCCGATCCCATGCCCTGCGGGTCGGCCTTGGGCAAAGGAACCACAGCAAGAGAGCTTTGCCACTGGCCAGACTCTGCATGTGTCAGCTTGGTAACCAGCCCTAGTGAGTTCGGCTGCTCCACTGGCACTGGATACTGGCATAGCCAGATGCCATTATCTATGAGCACGGTGCGACAGGCGTCCATGACGCTGCTGAGGCTAGCGTACCAGCTCTTAGTGAAGGTATTTTCTGCGTCTTTTGCAATTGGTTGCACTGTTCGTTGCACATTGAGCAAGGCCGTTGCCAATTTACAGATATTTTCTGATTGGTAGGTAGTCACGGATTTGACCCTCCCCCCGAAAAGTATGCCATTGAAAAGTTAGTGTTCCTGACATAGGAGCACAAGAATGAAACGTAGCAGATTCACCGAAGAACAGATTATTGGAATTTTGCGGCAAGCCGAGGCTGGAGTTCGCGTTGTCGATCTATGCCGTCAGCATGGCATCTCGGATGCGACTTTTTACAAGTGGCGCAGCAAGTTCGGTGGAATGAACATCTCTGACGCAAAGCGATTACGCCAGTTAGAGGAAGAAAACGCACGGCTGAAAAGACTTGTAGGCGAGCAGGCACTTGATATTGTCGTCCTAAAGGACGTGATCTCAAAAAACTTTTGAAGCCCGCAGCCAACAGGGAAGCCGTGCATCACATTCAGGCTGCACATGGCTACTCAGAGCGGCGGGCTTGCCGAGTGATTCAGTTTAACCGCAGTTCAGCCAGGCGATCACCATCTGAAGACCGTGATCTTCTTTTACGAACGCGGATGCTGGAACTGGCAGAAGATCGGCGGCGTTTCGGTTCTCCGCGCCTGCATGAGTTATTGTGCCGGGAAGGGCTGGTGCAGAACCACAAGCGGACAGAAAGGATTTACCAGGAAGAAAACCTTTCACTGCGCACCCGCAAACGAGTGAAACGTCCAAGCCATGCCCGTATTGTCCAGGCTGGCCCTGCTGGCCCGGATGAGCAATGGGCGATGGATTTTGTGAGCGATTCCCTTATGGGTGGGCGGCGCATCCGGATTTTGACAATTGCCGATCTATGGGATCGTTCAAGCCCCGCGCTCGAAGTGGATATGTCATTGCCTGGAGTGCGGGTAGTGAGAATTCTTGAAAGACTACGCCTTCAAGGCCGGCTGCCGCAACGTATCAAGGTTGATAACGGGCCAGAATTTAGCGGTAAGGCCCTGGATACATGGGCTTTTGAACACGGGGTGCAGATAGAGTTCACTCGTCCAGGGAAGCCCACAGATAATGGACACATTGAAAGCTTTAACGGAAAATTCCGGGATGAGTGTTTAAACCAGAACGTGTTTCTGTCCCTGCACGATGCCCGCAGAACGGTTGACGCATGGCGACAGGATTACAACCAACGGCGACCGCATAGCTCATTGGGCTGGCTGACACCGGAAGAATTTCGCGCAAAGAATATAACCTGTAACCCATTGGAAACCACTAACTTACAAGTGGTATACGCAGTGGGGTAAGGTCAGATTGACCTCCAGAAGAAGAAAAAAACCAGACCAACGTCACGCCGGTCTGGTTTAATAAAGAGATTTGAAATGTTATTCCTATATCGCTGCAAAAGTAATATATTTATAAATAAAAAATGAACAACATATATTTTGGAAAATTTGCATGCAAAGAAATGATAAATTTTTTACATACAATTTTATTATTCATCAGCAACTACACTACATGAAAAAAATGAAAAAATCTAAAAAATATATATCATCAACGACGATATTGATGAAAATTCCATGTCTTTTGAATTGTTGAGCCAGCTTCAATACACACATATCAACAACATGCATATAGCGATGATTTATTTGATAAATTATAGATACAGAATGTTTTCAAATTAATACATCAAATTTTACAATGTAGCACCTAAAATATACTAAAGCAAACTATCACCTAAATTTAACCTACTCCCTCAGGCTACTACGGAAAAGTTAATATTTATTCTTTGGAACCCCCCTAATCATCCTAAATTGTTTTATGATATCATCCCCATAATCGACACATGCAGATAAAAATTCACGATAGCCATCACTTTTCAATATTTCCTGAGGAAAATTTTCCATCTTAAATTTGCGAATAATATCAATACACAACGGCAGTTTTGGACGCTCCACTTCAGGATACCACGTCGAAAGACTGAACATAAAACAACCGAATGACTCGTATTTATTGCGCAAATCGAAATATAGCTCTTTATCTGAGACTTGTAGCGAGCCAAACCACGCAGGAAGTATCGGTTCAGTGTACGTAAACAGAGGATCTAATCTTTTTGTTATTGTGGGATAAAAAAAAACCCTAATCCACTGCTCTTCAAACTCTTCTTGAAACTCCTCCCAAGTTAACAATTTAATATTAGTAAAACTTGTTGCATCGAATGCACCAGCTTGATATTTACTAGTTGTTATTATTATCCCAAGATTTGCTCCAACATCAGAAATTACCGTTCTAAATCCATGAATTACATTTTGCGGTATGCTATTCTTCCAGTTTTTGCACTCTAAAATAATTGAATATTCCCTATTATGAATGCATTCCCTAGCATAGATATCAACCTCAACTGAACCTCGTGCTGTGCTGATGACTCGTTCGATTTCAGCATCGAAACCGCACTCGTGCAAAATGGCACCAGCTTCATTTTGAAGCTGTCTCCAATCAGATATCTTAACACTGGTTATCACGGGGTCTACTCCAATCATTAAGAAAAATTGATTTTCAACGCAGAGATCAGACCACACATACCCCCTTCCTCCAATAAATATGCCATTAAAAAATTAGTATTCTAGACATAGAAGTGCGAGAAGGAAATGTTGCAGAATCTCCGCGAAACAGACTCTTAGAATATCGCTTAAAATTATTGAGTTACGTATCCCCCAACAGAGCCTCAAAATTTTCGAGGGTGTCCCTCGGATTGGCTGGACTAAGCACACCTTGACTCAGAGCACGCTTTTTATCGAGCAGTCGGTGTAGATTGCAATCAAAGCTTTGATTGCCGTAGGTAGGATGAATGGCCAGCGGATAGTGCAGAAACACGGGTTTCTTTTGGCCGATTCTGTACACGCGGTCAGTGCACTGGTCTTCAACCGCAGGATTCCACCAGCGCGTTAGATGTATGACATGGTTGGCAGCGGTAAGGTTTAGTCCCACCCCCCCAGCTTTAGGTGAGAGCAACAACACGTCAAATCCATCAGGCCCATTTTGGAACTTATTAACAATTCCTTGTCGTTGCGTGGCCTGTACTCCTCCGTTGATGCATGGAACAGAAAGAGAATATCGATCGCTCAGGAGTGTGGCAAGCCGTGCTTGAGTGTCGAGATATTCCACGAACACCAGTGCTTTTTCACAGCGTGCCTGTATTTCGTCCAAGATCGTCATGAGGCGAGCAATGCGCGCTGAGCATTTCAGCATCTTTTGGGGTGAATCCGTTGGATCAAGCGGTGGATGCAATGATATTTGACGCATGCGCTGAATGGCTTCAAGCACCGCTCCCATTGCTCCCATGCGGAGTTTTTCCTTGGCGTTAGCCAGGGCTGCGTCATATATTTGCGCTTGCGATGGTGGCATGATGTCTTCGTAAGGCGGACGGATCGTTTTTTCTGGTCGTTCGTTCCAATGCGTATCTTTCAACCTACGCAGAATCACAGGAGGCGTGGCGCACTCCAGTTCTTCCTTAATTTTTTGCAGGAAGGTTTCCTTGTCGTAGGTTTCTTCCGACTCTTCGTGCTGACCTGCACTGTTGCCGCAGTTTGTATTGGGGCACTGTATTTCTTCTGGGTACGGGCCAAAAGTCGGCTTTCCTCCCCTCTCGATAGCTTCATAGTTTTCAACAAAGCGTAGCAGCTTGTGTTTGCGGGTGGGCTGTACTCTGTCCACAATGCTCACAAGGTCGCGCAAGCTGTTTTCTACGGGGGTCCCCGTCAGTGCAAGGCAAAATTCTGTCTTTATGGACTTTGCCATTTCAGAAACTAATGCCCCAGGATTCTTTATTTTTTGCGCTTCATCAAAAACAAGCAGAGAGTACGGCCCGACGAAAACTTCTATTTTGTCACGCATGGTTTCATAAGTCGTAATGGCCCACGGACGCTGCATCAGAGCTTCGCGTGCTGCGGCTCTACTAATAAAAGATGTAAAAAACGAACCATAGGCTTCGAGGGGATCACCCAGCGCACCAGCAAAAAATTTTTCAGCCTCTTCCTGCCAGTTTTTAATCAAGGCAGTGGGCGCAACTATGAGTATGGGGTGACGATCTGCATGCCCTGTTTCCATTTGTTTAAAAAGCCACCACATGAAGGAAAGAGTCTGAAGCGTTTTACCAAGCCCCATATCGTCAGCCAGCAGGGCACCTGAACTTCCCGCACGCCAATGTGCTTGCAGCCAATCAATACCAGCCTGCTGGTGACTATGCGGATGCACGCCAGCAGCATACTCAACAGTGCCCTCCCACGCTGGCCGCGTTGGCACAGCCGAGGCCTCATCAACGTCAGTTACCTTCGGCGCAATGCGAAGAGTTTCTACTTTCTCTTGTTTCTCTTCTTCCCAAAAAATTCGTGCTGTTGTTTTAAGCTGTTCAAGCAGCTCAAAGGTCACAGTAACCGTATCTCCGCACAAAGATACAAGCAGCTCATTGCTTTCCAAAGCACCAGCGACATCAGCGATAAATTGTCGCAATTCTGGCACAGATACCTGATATGGCTGGCCATCAACAACAATTTGCACAGTGTCCGGCAATGAATCCGGCAGCCATTTTTGCCCGCTAGAGCTTGTGGGAAAGACATTTTTCGCTTCCCATATGCAGAGTCCCTTTACGCGCTCCTCTAGAAAAAGAGGTGTTTCCACAAAGATGCTGTCTATGATTTCATCTGACAGATCGCCCGCCAGGCGCTCTTTCAAAAACTCATAGGGATTATTGATGAAGTCTATTTTTTCTTGAATGCTTGAACGGTTAACTCCCTTAACTGCGCTCAGCCCGGCCTGCATTTCCTTGGGCAGCGAAATGAAGTATCCGCTTCCCAGTGAGTATTGGGTTCGCAGGGGTTGCTGCTCAAAATTTTTTACAAAAATAGCGTGTGGCTGAGGCGGGAGAATCTCGTTTTCAAGGGTGCTGCCATCTTCATTCTCGTGCGTTGGCACTTCTGCTAGCAGGCGGGGTGTGATACGCAGGTCACCACGGATAGATTGAATACTGACAGTAAAGTGGTATGCTCTGGCAATTTTGTACGAACGTAACGCCTTATTTTCAATGACTTCATCCGGGTCAGCTACCAAATCAAGCAGTTCTGCCCACCACGATGTTCTGTCCTGCGGATCCGTCAAAGGTGCCAGCTTGTAGGCATCAATTTTTGTAACGACGCTGTAATTGGGGTCGAGCAGGCAGTACTCCTTGCCCTCGGCCTTGACCATTATTCCAGTTCGAGTAAACGAGACGGGGTGGGATAGGGCGTGGAAAGCATACTCCACAGCAAACTTGCTTCCCATTGTGAGGCTTCCCCGTGGGTGGATGCGCACATGAAAGGGAAGGGCTGGGGGCAATGCCAGGGCTGCCAATTCCCACGGCTGGCACTTTGCCATATATCGATTGGGGATTGTGACGGCATCCTCTGTTAGTGTGCCCCATCCTTTATTGCAAAGCTGCTCAAGCATATTGTAGGAAAATAGCACACCGGTTCTATTGCGCACTTCATATGAGCTCCATGCACCAACGGGGAGCAAATTTTCACCTCGCGCAACAGAGAATTGCACATGCTCATCTGTAAATTTGTAACACAGTTGGCAAGGTTTCATACACTATCTAATTCCAGTTTGTTGATAAATATATTGCGTTATGTTCAATTGCCAGTTTCCAGTATGCCTCACAGCCATACCCGATGGGGGACGTAGTTCTGGGCCACTATATCCATCAAGATAAAAATCCGGCACTGATTCGTCATTTTCATCACAAAGACGACATGCGCCGCTATGACTCCATTCAATAATGATTAGCGAGTCAATCTGCATAAGTAGTACCGATTGATTTGCCATCGCCCCGGTCAAATCTGCAAAGCTGTTACGCGGCAAGGTGGTCTGTTTTGCTGCAACGCGAGCTTCCTTGCCAAGAATTACCCATGCCTTGCGAATGACACCAAGAGAAAGATAGCGCGACCAAAATCTCTGGCGTTCCTGCCATGCTGGTTCTGCGGTATCTCGTAGAATGCTGAAAAAGTCCTGAAGTTGTGCCGCCACAAGCCAGCGTTCCATGACAGCCAGCGCAGCGGTGGCAGCACCATGCCACAGGCGGTTGTCTACACGCGGATCTTTGAAATGACGCAACAGGAAATCGCGAATGGGCCCTTTATAAATTTCTTCTGTAGGCGTTTTGTTTACAAACGGCAGTAGCAGGGCATTAATGGTTGAGCTTTTGGGGAATAAATGCCGAACAGATTCTTCCCGTTCATACTGCGCGATAAAATTTTGTAGCAGTACGATGTTGTCCGGGGATGCAAGCGCGCGTGACAAAAGGCTCTGGGCAAACTCTGCTCCATGACTGACAAATTGACTGGCAAACAGTTCCTCTGAAAATAACCGTCGGACGCACGCCTCTCGCAAACCTTGTGTCAGCAGATCACTGGCAAACAGATCAGGACCATCTGCCGACAGAAGTGCATAATCTTGGCAAGCTTTGTATACATTTTGTACTTTGATGCGTGTAGATGCCGCTAGCGCGCTGTCTACACGGTGGCAAAGCCACGCAAAGCTGGGGCTACGCATGGGGTATTTTTGCATCAGCACATACCAAAGCAAAATGAGTACGCGCCCCTGCCGCAGTGGGGACAGACTCTCCAGCCATTGAAAATACTGCACAAGAAAATTTGCCGCATCAGCAAGATTCTGTTCCCCGTAATAGAATACCCAAGGTGCCTGCTTCAGTGTCCTAATCGGGAGAGAGGTGAGAGGTCGGCCTTGAAGATGGCAATCCCAGATGCTGTCGTATAATTCCTGTAACGACAGGGGGCTGGGGGCCACACGTTGCACTGTACCAACGCTTTGGGCAAGCACCTGGCATAGGGCAGGAAGCTTGGCAGGCTGTGGTGGCATTGCCAGTGTCAGTGATTCTGGCCTCCAATATCGCAAACAATCCCGCAGCGACATTATTGTTTACTTCCTTGCGCATCGGTTGGCCTTGGTGCTGCCAGAACAAAGCGCAGATCAATCCGTCGGTTGGCCTGTCTGCCTTCATCAGATGTATTTTCCCTTACCCCACGTGTTTCACCGTATGCACTCACACCAAAAAAATGCTCCCCGTTGGCATTTCGCAATGTCTCTAAAAGAGGCTGCTTTTGCATGAGAAAGCGAAAGGTTACTAAACTTCTTGCAGCAGAAAGCTGCCAGTTGTCCATGTACTGCGCTGTACGTATGGGTACGTTGTCGGTGTGGCCTTCCACCAGCACGGCCTCTAATCTGCCGGGGGTAAATTTTTTTGATGCGCAAATTTCAGAGGGCTCGTCTTTTGTGCCGCTGTAGCAAGGCAAGTGTTGGGCCAAAATAGCCCCAAGCAGTTGAAGGCTTTCTTCTCCACCAGGGGCGAAGTTGGCTTGCCCAGAGGGGAAAAGTATTTTTTCAGGGACATGCAGCAAGCCTTTGTCCACATCAATCTCTACCTTCAAGCCTTTTTGCATCAGGTCTTGTTTTACATCTTCTAATAAGCTTTGACGTATAGACCGCGCATCTGTCAGTTCCCGCTGAATATTTCTAAGAGCAATAATTTCCTTCTTGCTGTCCTCTTCTTTTTGCGCGGCACCAGTGGTTGCCTCGTGCAAATTAATGACAAAGGCCATGAGAGTGATGATAAATATGAATAGCAATGTGGCCATCAAATCACTAACAGAGGCAAGATATCCTTGTTCATCAGAACGACTTTCATTTTTATGCAGGGGATACTGTCGCTGTGACATGTGCTACCTCGCAATTAGCCACGCGCTTTTTCTTCGGTGGAAGCGTTTGTAGTTTCCATATCTTCCCGCATTTCCTGCCATTCTTCCACGGTTTCTTTGAGCCCACTGACCACACCATACAGTTGGGTTGCTGCCCGTTCCAGATGGTCATCCAGACCGGCGATGTAATCTTTTGTTGATTTGCTGTATGCCCCCAACCCCTCTGTCAGGGTAACAAACGTATTCTGCAGCGCCGTGTCTATGTTTTCAAATCTTTCTGCATACCGTTTCCATAATTGCTCTAACGAGTATTGCTGATTTTTAACCATTTCATAGTGTTCATGCGCTGAAGACATGTGCTTATCCAATGATTCTTCCATGTGCTTTTTCTGTGCATCTAGGGCGACTAGGGAATCCTTCCAAGCATTTAAGAATATTTCTGAGTGCTCTTTGATATTTTGCATTTGTTGCTCAAAACGCACATCATGCTGTGATTTTTCATCCATGATGACAGAATGGCATGATTTAAATTCTTCTATGGCAGAAGCTGTATACTCTGTTGCAGCCTGAATAGCTTTTTGTGTCTGCGCTGTAGCTTCTTCAAAAACGGAAGTGCTGCTTTCAATGCGTTGGATACATGAGTGCAACGAGCTATGAACATTGACAAGCTGTTGCAATGTGTCGTTCATTGCCTTGCTCGCTTCCAGTCCCCGCCCTTGGGATTCTTTATATTCTTCCAGCAAGGGCACCAACGTAGCGTGCATCTCAGCAAAAGCCGCGCTGAAGGCATCCATTTCCTTTCCCGCAGCAGAATGAATTTTGTCTGCCAATTCTTTTGTCAGGTTCGAGATAACTTCTTGTGACTCTGTTGCCCTCTCAGAGCGGAGTGAACAGAGTTCACTAACCATTTTTTCCATCACAGGCCGCATCTCTTTGGAAAACATGCCATTTATTGCTTCGCTGATATTTTGTCCAACATGATCTACGAAATCCTGCATTAGATCGCGTTGCTCTTCCTGTAAGGCAAGCTGTTGCCTACTCATGTCTTCGGAAGTAATCAGATGCACGCGCTCATCAAGAGCATTAACAAAGTCGCCAAGGTGTTTTTGTAAGTCGCGGACTGTACTTTTTTCTCTAACTGAAAAGACTAATGAGCAAAAAAGCCCCACAATAGATGTCCAAAAAGCGAGGCCCGCGCCGGATAGAAGCTGATTGAGTGCAGTACGCAATTTTTCGGTGTTATCAGCGTCAAAGCCACCGCTCAACCCCGCACTTGCAAGGTAAATACCTCCGGCAAGACCGATAAATGTCCCCAAAATACCCAGCCCTGTTAGATAGTTAGGGCTGGCAATATAAATTGCCGCACTATAGTTGGGAAGAATTATGGTGTCTTCATTGAAAAAAAACGCTGCGGAATGTGAGTTACGCACTGGAGTGTTATTGTCGTTGCTATGAACCAGTGATTCTGTGAATTCAGACCAGTGATGCTTGAAAATAGAATTCTGACAAATGGCATCGTTGATGCTAGAAAAATTATATTTAAAAATAATCTCTTTGTACCGTTTTCCTACACTGGGGAACTCATTCACATTTTGAGAATCAAGCCCTGCTGCAGGTGAGCCATTCTCATCTAGAGATTCCAGTTTAACGTCTCGCGTAGCATCATTGCATGCCTGTACGATTCGTTTTCCTTCTAGAAATTTTCGGCGATATAAATAACTAAATATTAATACCGTGCCTAGGCAATACATAAATGTAAAGTACTGGTTTTGTGTAAGCTGAGCCGCATAGTGCGCAATCTCGCTTAATAAATCACAAATTTCCACATCTTCCCCCAAGAATAGATAGTGTCATGAAACCTTGATAGCAATCGAGCAATGGAATTGAATTTTCTAGATAGTCACTCTAACCAAGCCAATTCCCCAAATACCAAATAGACCATTGGTAGAGTGGCCAGATTTTTCACAAAACCTCACCAGCTAAAAAACTTTAACTTTTTCCACAACACGCTTCACGGTTGTATCCAAAGGAAATCAACTTCCATCCCCATGAGGCTCTCACTGTCAAATTTCCCATTAAGTTACGGCTGACGAAGTGAAAGAATGTCGCAATGATACTAGCTTTCCGCAGATTCTCAAATATCTAAAAAGAGACATTTGCATCAACGTCTTCAAATTTCGTACAGTTTTCAGAATTCGATAGATTCTGGGCACTTTCAAAGGAATTCAGAAGAACATCAATATCTGCACGCATGCCTTCAAGTGCCATTATCAGGCCCTGTTTATCTTCATCCGTAAGCTCAGCCTTTATCTTTGAAAACATTTTTTCGTGAGATGCATTGAGTTCCACAGCCATACTTTCAATTTTACGGATCTGCGCATTAACAAAACGATTCCCAGTTTCATTGGTGCCTTGAGAGGTGTTAGAAGGTTTACGGGGTTTACGCGATTTATTTTCAAGCATATTGCGCAGCTTACTGTAAACTTTCCGCTGGGCATCTGCATCCTTCCTCCGCGCGACCTTCAACAGACGCTCACGGGTCATATAGGGCTTTGTTCGTGCGTCATTGCGAATATCTTCTGGCAGCGATGCAATTTTTAATATTTCGCTTGTCGTGCTCTCTTTTTTACCAATTATTCCTGCAATAACACTATTTGAGCAACTCTTCTGTTTTTGCAAGGCCGCTACAGACTCAGCAAACTCAATAGCTGTCAGGTCAGATCGAAGTATGTTTTCCATCAGGGCAAGTGTTAGAAGGTCGCCTTTAACATACTTGGCTTCTATTGTTCCCTTCCCCAACTGCTTGTGAGCCCGCACACGTCTTTCTCCAGAGATGATTATCAGCTTACCCTCATGGCAGGTAAAGGTGATGTTTTGCAGGAGGCCGTTAACTTCAATGTCAGCTGCAAGGGCTTTGATCTCATCTTCGTCAAAATACTTCCTGGGCTGCTCAGGGTTAGGCATCAACTTGTTTATATCTATTGAGTATATTTTTCCGATTTCATATTCACGATCTTGAGATTCAGACATAATCCCTCCGATAATCAATGAATACAGCTTATTGTAGCAGTTCGGCCAACCGAACTGCTACTGAGTGTAGGTAAAATTTGATTCAAATCATAGTAGGTGTCAATCCTGATGGACTTGACCAGGATCACGCACTGAAACGTTGCCGCAGCCAATGCATAAAATTCGTGCGTTCGTAGGCAATTTTTTTCCCCAGCCGAACTCGTACAGAAGGGCCTGTGCCCAGTGCGTCTGCATTGGACATCGTTTTAGGGGTCAGCAGCCCACCCATACACTTTGATGCTACATCCCGGGTGAACACCGGTGGAAGTTCTTTTTCCAACGCATTGAAAAAACTCTCCGTACCATACATATCCACAACTCTGGAGTGGTTTATCTTCATATTGGCCTCTGGGTTGAAAAGTATGAAATTGGGCATAATATAGGGGGCAGTGAAAATATTAATTCACTGCCCCCTGCTATGAATGTTTCGCACACTCGCACATGCCGCACACGATAATTTCTGCTATTTCTGAAATAACTCTCAGAAAACATTATCGTCCATGTCTTTATCTTCGTAGTCAATTTTTTTGCCCAAAGGCTGATGAACTTCTGCTGTATCTGGATCATCATATAGATTTTTTTTGATAATGGCGAAACCTCTAGGCCGGTTGCTGTTATCGCCCTGCCAGAATTGTTCCCGAATTTCACCGTCTTTAGTTAGTGCCAGCAGCCCCTTTTCCTTCAGATTTGCCACAAAAGACTTGTACTGATACTCCTTGCAGATTTCAGACACAGCGTACGAGCGCGGTATAAAGAAACAATCTTTTCCATCAGACGTGAGTTTCTTTATTGGATAGTCATCACCGCATTTCCCATAGAACCCATTGCGAGCTTGAGATAAAAGTTTTTCTGTGGCTTTTTCAATCTCAAAATCAACAGCGCCATTCCTGTCCCGCAGCCACCACTCAAAGCAACTTTTCATTGCTGTCATTGCTTCCCCTGTTAGCCAGGGAAGAATGCCGAGGTCTATCGCGGCTTCTCCTACACCTGCGAGAAAAGCAAAATGATCGGCTACCCGCCTAGCTTGGGACGACAAAGAGTTGCGGTCAAGCCCATCTAGAAATTGATCCATATGTTTATTGACCGTATTGCAAATACTATTTTGATCGGCTTTGATGTGTTGAATCATCGCCCGTAACGGCGCACCACGATATTGTTTACTATTCTGTACCAGCATGTCGGAAAAGGCGCCTGCATGCATGCCATCAGGTATAATCGTGAAGATGCCGTGCCCAGCACCTCCGTCTGCGAGTATACTGATAACGCGCACCTCATGCCCGGCCATGGCTTTATTTCTATAACCCTGGTCGGCACGGTCAGATATGGACACTTCACCTGAAGACAGAAATGTCAAATTCCACGTCGGCACGCGACGGCTGACCCCGGTCTTTGAGGAACGTGATTTACCTTGGCCATTGGCAAGCATATAGGCCACCTGTGCCACAACGTCAGGATCGCACTGGCTAATTTCATCAAGCAAAAGGCTGTTGTCATTATGCTGTTCTGCGATGCCTTCCAGTCCATTATCTGTTGTTCGCCATGATTTTAGCTCGCCCCCGGTGACGGAACCCGCTATATGAAGGCTTGTGGTTTTGCCACTGGAAGAATTACCGTAGAGGTGAATACCAAAACCAGAATGTCCCATGAACGCCAGCAGGGGGCCAGAAAGGGCCGCAATGGTCACCACCTGCAGGAGCGGATTGCCCTTGCAATATACGCCCACGTGCTTTTTCCATTCTTCAAGCGTACCTCTTTGCTCAAATAGCTTGGACGCAACTGGAAAGCGTGAGCAAAGGTATTCACTGCAACCATCCATCTCCCCTAAATCGAATGGCACAAACATGTTAGCTTTTTCAACCCAGCCATTCTTTTCAACGATCAATGCCCGCTGTTTCGGGGTTGCCTTGTTGAGATATTGAAGAAGCCTTTGACGAGCCTGCCTGCATGGTTCCAGTTGCAACCCCGCCTCCGACAGCAGCGCAAGCGCTTCATCGCCAGAACCATTCAACGATGTGAAAGGAACGCGGCATTGATGCAACACGCCATCTGGATCACGGACTTCGATGATTTTTGACCATCCGCAACTTTCGGCGTCCCGAGCAGAGGCTTTTACGTCAACGTAGGAACTGACCAATTCAAAGACAGTTTTATCAGTGGCATCAGGGTAAAACACAAGGCCCTCATCCAGCACGGCAAAGGCTCCCTCTTCAATGGTGGTGGCAAGTTTTCTTCGATAAATGTCCATAGGGCATTTTACCTGACAGCAACATGAACAAGGAAATACGTTTTGAACTTCCTTGCAAGTGACGGGTGGATAGCTGTAGGCATTGCGTAGCTTTTTACGTGCCCCATCCTCATTATAGCGCAGAGGATCAAGCTGGCTGTACACGTGAAATAGCTTTTGCCCTAATGCTCCACAGTGGGCCATAATTCTGGCGAGAACAAACCACTGAGGCTCTGTAACTTCACTCGCATGCTGAGCGCAAAAAGACACGAACTCGCACTCCGTTTCAATGCTTGCAATCTGGCTGCTGGCATTCCGCCTGTCTGCGGGAAGGCAAACGAACTTTTTGGCTTGTAAATAAGCTTCTTCCAGCAGAGGAGCGCATGTGATACCCTCACGAATGCCTTCCCCATCAATATGCCGGTCTGACCTGACGATTTTTTCAAAAAATGCGGCATCATTGTGCATGATTTCGTCATATGTGACAGGCACCTTGTAATTGCCATCCGCCCGCTGGATATGGGGCAGTCTGATGAGTTGGCCTTTCCCGCCCTTGAACCCGTTTGGGTCAATGCAAATGTCTTCTAGTGCCTGTTTATGGCTTTCTTTGAGTGCATCAATGGTGGCACCGTCCCACAGTTCCTTAGTTGTGACCATGTTGAGAATTTGGTTCAGCATCTGCCGATAAATGGCAGGCAGTTCAATATCACCTGCTTCCGAGCCAATTAGTTCTCTAGGGACAACAACATGAAAGCCTTTTCCTCCGCTGGCGTAATATTGCAGGCCTTGGGGGTTTACCCCGTACTTATTAAGAATTTTGATAAAAGTGCGAACTGCTTCCAATGCCTTGCCAATATCACCCACCTTGCCCAACGAATTCCCATAATTATCAAGCCGTTCTTTCTTGGCGTCAAAATCCAGCACCATATCCCCATAGCGCATGGGCTGGGCTTTGCCTTTTTCCACGGGGTGGCTGAACTCATAGATTGAGATTGCGGTATAACCGTCAAGTACTGCTTCTTTGGTGCCTTCTTCTGAGGCAGGGTACACGCTCCATTGGCGAGACATTTCCGCAAAATCTGCGTGCTCTTGGTCGGCATGGCCCGCGTAGACTATCTTATTTTCCTTCTGTCCAGTTGGCGTAAGTGAACAATTCAAACTTTCCATGATAAATCCTACTGAGTATGCGTGTGATAGTCGTTCAGGGCCACAATGGTCTGCATCGGGCTATTACACATATACTAACCAGCAGAAAAGTATTCTTTAATTTTTTTGAAATGCGTTTTTTATGCTGTGCGGCATGTGCGAGCTGTGCGATTATAACGGGATAAACATTTGCTTTCTGCCCAGCGTCATAATTTCAATAAAATCAGTAAATGTGGTTTTCAGGGGCTAACAACAATGGCTATCCCGGGGGTATAGGGGAAGTCCAAAACTTGACGTTAATCCTGTTTATGAACATGCGGCAACATCGACCACGCCACCAGAAGGCATTGCCTTTTTGTTTTGGCTTTATTGGGGATTCTTTTTTGATTTTGTTGTCTTTCTCGTTTTAACCGGTAGGTTGGCAGATTCCGCTGATCCATCCATCCATGGTCAGCCCCTCTTAAGAGGGGCTGACCATGGATGGATGGATAGTGAATATGCCTGCCAACCTACTCAATAAGTGAAGAGAGAGAATACTACAGAATATTGGTAAGAAGCCATGTGGGAATGGAGGGATTGACGGAATATGGCCTGCGCCTCAATGCCAGAAGCTGCCAACCCCATCAAACGGCACGCCACAAAAAAGGCCGCTCAAAATGGCGGCCTTATTCTGTGAAAAACGTACCCAATACCCATGTGCCTAATTCACTGTTCTGCTTGACATAGGAATGGTAAAAGCACCTGCTATGAGGCGCTGTTGTCAGGTTCAGCAGCAGCGAAAGATTTCACTTCACGCTTGCCCCTAGCGGCAGGTGCCTTCTTCCAGAACTCAAGCATACCCGCCTCACGCAGTCGCTTTATGCGCCCTGACAACGCACTGCGCCCAAGTTGTAGCTTTTTTTGCAACTCATCGACGACAACGCCCTGTGCCTGATCTGGATGGCTTATAATATAGTCGATGATGACCTGATCAATATTCGGCTTATTAGGTGTGGATATATTGTCATCTGAATTTTCCATACCTTTGCCCTCACCAGTCGGAAGAGCGGAGCTAGACGATGCTATTGCAACTAGGTCAATTGGTTCGAAGGTCATATCGTCGGATTCGTTTTCGATCCGAAACATGATCCAGCCCGGATCGTTGGATTCAAAATTTCGATTTTTTGTTACAGTAGCTTCAATTATATTTTTACTTTTTTTACTTTTCGGTCGCGACAGTTGCAACTCAGCATCCACACCGATGTCTTTCCCCATAGAACCAAAAGCGGCATGTCCATTTTTCCCCTGATGGTCAACTACGATGCCAGTTTTACCATGTCGCCTACACCAGCTATAAAAATTATTTAATTCCTTGGTGGCAGTATAATCCGAACTCATAGCTGACGGAATAACTTTGAAGAGGCTGTCCACTATGATAATGTCAGCAGACTTAAGATCGGGCAACAAATCCATCCACCCTTCTTCCGTATCTAGCACCAAATCCTTATTATCTGCAACGGATGAGCGGACCAGAAGTTCATTTGCGGCATCCTCCGGCAATCCAAGCCCACAGATGATTGAGCGAGCACGCATTTTCAAGTTGTGGGGAGGCATTTCCCCGTCAATCAGCAGCACACGGAATTTACGTGAAGGGCACACTCGCCCGCCAAGCGCCTTGTGCCCATTGGCGAAACACAGCGCCAATAGCAAAGCAAACAGACTCTTTCCTACACCACGCCATGCAAATATCGTCATCTGGTCACCAAGCCGCAGTAGCCCTTCCAGAAGCATTTCTGGTTCGTTTTCGCTGCCGGGCAATTCCAGCAAAGGCTGCCCTTGGGGTAAAATTCCTCGGGGAGGCTCAACGACAAACTCACGGCGGCAATGCTTCGCAAATTCGAGGATGTTGCACTCACCCTTAGGCCGAGCTATGGCAGAAAGATCTTGGGCGAACACCTCAACCTTATTTATCTTCTGTCGTTTAATGAACTCAGGAGACAATCCCCATGTCTGTAAAGTAGAAAATAATTTAAAAGCTTCTTGGCACCCAGCAGATGTGTTGTCCGGCAAAATAAGCGGTATCATTGACCCAATTGACGACCAATCACTCATTTCAACCGAACTTGATGTCGTTATCGGTAGCAATTTGGTGATCCATGCATGATCCTGCTTGATAGTTTCACATGTCGCCTCATTTGCACATATGAGGGCATAATTTGCTTTACCGCGCCACTGAGCTAATTTATGTAAATCATACAGAGGACAACTATTGACGGGATAAAGCAGATCAAAAACAACTTTACCATTAGGAATTCCAGTGCGCTTCCAAGATGATATAGGAATCTTTATTGTGTTTCCAGAGTTGTTACATAAACATACTACACCGAATACTGTATTTCCATTTTCAGAAGAGTACCAATATACGACACTTATTCTTAAGTTAAAGTCAGTCGCAAAGTTTTTGATGGCCTGCTCCGCATTCTGCCTGTCACTGTCCGACATCAATCTATAGTTGTGGCAAGCTTTCTGATTAAACTGATAGCGATCCTCTTGAGTAAGGCTCATCCCCAAACGTTGGAGGATGTTGGAGCAAGTATTTTGGGGAAGCCATCCAAATTTTTGCTGAAAAAGCGGGCCAAGGTAATATCCACCAGATGCCGGATATTTTTCAGCCTCTGAAATAAGCTTTTTATCGTCACTGTCTCCGTTCAACCTTTCTAAACAACGGTTCCTTGAGGTAGTGTACGCGCCGCAGCTTTCAGGATGCAAGGAAATAGCAGTATTATCAGACAGAAAAATATCTTCGCCTTCTTGCCTTACTTCAGGATCAAGCAACTTTGCAAAACTTGCCACAAGGGCTGGGTCAGTCTGGACTTTACGCCAGAGCAAGTCCTGTTGAAGCGCATCATTCACAGAGCCATACAGCTTCCAGGCAGGATGACCGAATGCCTTTGGATAACGTGGAGTATATTGGAACATGGATCCCCCAACGGAGACAGTAATGAACCTGTCTTCCTTGCCAAGCTCAACGGCACAGTTTTATTTGTTGTCTGAAATATTTCAGCAGCTTCTGCAGGCTATATAAACTAGCCTTGTCAACTGATGCAAGGAGTGAAACATAGACCGCAGGCAATAATGAGTAACAAAGATTGCTGTGTCATGCCCAGCATGATTCATAAATGGAGAAGTGGGTTCGGCAGACGTGAGACGTATAGCCCCTTGCTGAGAAGGGCGAGATGGGCTAAAAAAGAATATCTGGCACAGCGTGTGAGTGTGCCACTCACTGGGTCACTATAACTACCCTGCTCTTTTAACTTATCAAGCAATACAGCCAGTTGGTTCGAGTCCTTCTCGCTCAGCTGCCGAGTCCCGCCCTCGGCACCACGAAAAAAAAAAGGATTACAGCAGCTTGTTGTAATCCTTTTTTTGTTTGCCCATAGCTTGAAATGCGCCTTTCAGGACTTTTGCCCCTTCCACCTCATACCCCATCAAAAGAGGGTCGCAAATGGGGTCACAAGCGAGTCAATTTATGGCGCAGTCTTCTTTGGTCCATCATCTCCGTTCCGGCAAGCGCCCAGCTTCATTTACCTAAATTGACCTTACGCCGCTGCGTATACCACCTGTAAATTAGTGGTTCCCATTGGGGCACAGGAATATCCGTCTCGCGGAATTTTTCCGGCGTCAGCCAGTCCAATGAGCGGTGCGGTTGGCATGCAAAAAATTATCTTCAAATTCGCCGTTGCTTCAGCCCGTACAAGGTAAAGTGACATAGTAATTTACCGTTCCACTGGATATCTGCTCACTCATTGAGCAGTATTTCCGCCATATTATCCAACTTGTCTTTTACACGTTGCCAGTCAGGCAACAGAGATTCCAGCAAAGCATAAAAGGCTTTTCCGTGATTATACTCCCGCAGGTGGCAGATTTCATGCAGCAGCACATAGTCAACGCAACGAGCAGGAGCTTTGATAAGGTGCGGGTTCAGCAGCAGAAGGCCCGCAGGGGAACAGCTACCCCACTGTTTTTGCATGGATTGCAGGCGAAAGGCAGGGATGCTGTCAAGCCATGCAACATTCTGTTGCAGTGCCACAAGGCGTTTTTGAAAATACGCGGCGGCATGCTCCCTGTACCAGTCGCGCAGCAAAATTTTAACGCGCTGACGCCTAGCGGCCTGCATGGCCTTGTCCTCACAGGAGGTCAAGATTACTGGCCTTCGGTGCGCACTGGCATCTTCATGAATTCTCAAAAATTGCGGTTGCCGGATGGTGACTGTTAAATACGCGCCGGAGAGCTTCACTCCGTTTTTTGCAGGCTGTTTCCCTTGCCCGAGCTTGCATCGCAAGGCAGCCGCATCCAGAACCACGACCTTCAGCATGTAACGCCGTCCCAGATAAAAATGGCTCTCCCCGCTTACATAGTCTCGTGGCAGCACATGTTGCCGTCGCGTTTCTATTTCCCGCAGATGCCCCACAATCCACTGGGCACGGGCGCGCACGGCCTCGCGTATCGCATGGCTGTCCGCCTCTTCCGGTGCTTCCACCTCGACCAATCCGTCAGGATGCACATGAATGCGCACACGGGAGTGCCTGCCCGCATGACGCCGGATGACATAATGAATGCTGTCCGCACCATAATGGACAGTTTGCACGGCTTCGTTCACGCTTTTTTCCCACCCGGGGAGAATGCCCGGTTTCCATAGCGGGTGGATTTGATAATGCCGTCAATAACTTTTTGGGCACATTCAAGGCCAAGCCAGGAATACAGGCGCGGCAGGAGCCCTTTGGTAATCTCCGCTTCAATGTCTTGAGGATTAAGAGAATTTTCGGCAATGGCCAGTGAAACAATACGCTCTGCGGCCAATGCCTCTTCCACAAGTTTGTCTTGCGGCTCTGGGGCTTGCGTGCTTTCCGCCATACGAAAAATACCAAAAAATGCACGTGCCCTTTCCTTTTCACGCAATGCTTCGGGGATATCCGCCATTCGACGCTGCCGCACCCTCTCCTCAAATTCCTGAAACAGGGCAAATTGCTTGTAAGGGTGGTTGAACATCTCCTCGGCCTTGGCAATGGCCTCTTTCAGCAACTGCGAAAAGTATTTTTGAGCATAGGGGTCAAAGGCCAATTCCTGATCAATGCTCTTGCGCACACGGCTCTTGATGATGTCCGTTTCGTTGCGCAACTTTTCCTTGCTCCATGCAGAAGGGTCTTGCACCTTGCCCAGTTCATCCACAAGGTAATGATCTTCCGCAACGGAGATGCCTTCCCCCATCACATGTTTGTCCACAAGTTTCCGGATTTGTTCTTCATATATACTGTAGTCCACAGTTTCTTGGGCGTCGCGGCGGGCAATTTTGCGCAACTCGATAAAAAAGGCCAGATCTTTTTTATACATGGCGACGGTTTTTTCACCAAAAGCGCCGTCTTCATAAAAGGAGCGGGAAGCCAGCGCCACCTTCAGGCAAAGGCCAAAGGCGGTAAGAGCCTGATAAAAATCTTCACGAATCTTCTGGCGGGTATCGTAAAGGTCGCCATCTTCGCCGGGATCGGTGGCATACTGCGGGGTAAGCACCTGCCGGAACTGCTGAATGTCCTTCTTATTGCCCACATCATTAAAAATAGCCCACAGGGCGTCATGCAAAACCGGAAGTCGCTTATATTCGGTGTTCACCTGATGGTAGAGGCCCTCAATGTCTTTAACCTCATAGCCTTCCAGCGTGCGTTCTTCCAAAAGTTGATACCCGGCAACCGCAGTGTCCAGCTTGGCGAGAATTCCCCTGTAGTCAATGAGCAGGCCGTATTCCTTGGCAGGGTGCAGTCGGTTCACCCGGGCGATGGCCTGAATGATATTGTGCCCTTCCAGCGGCTTATCGATATACAGAACGGCATTGCGCGGCTCGTCAAAACCCGTGAGCAGTTTGTCCACCACAATGAGGATGTCGGGCGCGCCGTCGGTAGCAAAGTCTTCAATGACGCCGCGTTCGTAATCCTGCGGGGGCGTTTTACCCACGGTTTTCTTGTACCATTGGTGCACCAGCGGCAGGGCTTCGTCGTCCTCGTCCACACTTTTGTTGCCTTCGCGGGTGTCTGGCGGCGATATGACCACGGCTGACGTGACCCAGCCGGTTTCGTCCAGATGCTGNTTGTAACGGATAGCCGCAATCTTGCTGTCCGTGGCCAGTTGCCCCTTGAGTTCCGGGCCTAAATCGCGCACATAATCCTTAAAATGCTTGGCAATATCCCAGGCGATCANTTCAATGCGGTTGTCGGAACCGTATACGGTGTCCTTGTTGTCGAACTTGCGTTTGATGTCGGCTTTTTGCTGGTCGCTGAGGCCGTCAGTNATNCGNTCGAACCATGCGTCAATGGCTTTTTGGTTGATGTCCAGTTCCGGCTTGCGCTCTTCATACAAGAGTGGGCGCACCGCTTCATCCTGCACNGCCCTTTGCATGGTATAGGCATGGATAATGGGACCGAACTTGCTGACGGTTTTTTCCTTTTTTAGCAGCGGCGTACCGGTAAAGGCGATATAGGCCGCATTGGGCAAGGCCGCGCGCATGCGTTCGTGTGTTCCGCCCTGTTGGCTGCGATGGCCNTCGTCCACCAGCACGATGATGTCTTCACTGGGGTTGTGGCATTCCTTGAGCTTGGCTGCGGAATTGAATTTCTGCACCAGGGTGAAAATAATGCGCTCTACCCCCTTGCCTATGCGCAATGCGAGATCGCGCCCGGATTTGGCCTTGGATTTTTCCGCGCTCTTGCTGGCAATGGCTCCNCCATAGGCCCCGGCATCCTGAAAGGTTCCCGCCAGTTGTTTTTCCAGATCAACGCGGTCGGTGACCACAATGATGCGACATTGCGCCAGGGCTGGATGCAGCAGCAACGCCTTGCACAAAAAGACCATGGTCAAGGATTTGCCGGAGCCTGTGGTGTGCCAGATGACACCTCCCTGGCGTCCGCCGCCTTCGCGGGGTGTCTTATGCTGCTGAATGCGTTCCAGCATGCGCCGCACGCCGAACATCTGGGGATAGCGGGCCACCACCTTGCCCTTTTTTCTGTCAAAGAGCGTGAAATAGCGGATGATCTCCAGCAGACGCCCCTTGCCGAGCAGGCTGACCAGCATGGTGTCCTGCTCCGTGGCTTGCATCGGCTGCGACCAGAGTGANTGAAAAAAAGTCCGCATGGCGTGGCCGTCTTCACGCCAGTCAAAAAGCTTGTGCTGTTCTTCCTGCGTGGGGATGCGGTTTTTCAGGTTTTCCACCTCCGCCGGGGGGATTTCCTCCTCGTGCCAGCGTTGCCAAAACGTATCTATGGTCTTGGTAGTGCCGTATTTGCCGTCCGTGCCGCTGATCGCCAGCAAAAGCTGGGANTAGACGAAAAGCAGAGGAATTTCGTCATACTTCTGGTTGCGAATATTCTGGCTTACCCCTTCGTCCACCATNTTTTTGTTGGGGTTGCCGGACTCCGGCTTTTTGGCCTCCATGACCACCAGGGGCAGGCCGTTGACAAAGGCCACCATATCGGGCCGCCGGGTGTGCAGGCCNTCGGCGCACAGCACTTCCATTTCTTCCGTTACCACAAAGCGGTTGTGCGTAGTGCCAGCGGCGTCCAGTCCGTTCCAGTCCAGCAGGGGGATAGTGGCACTTATTTTTTGGCCGTCCACAAATTCCGTGACCGTCACCCCCAGACAGAGTTTGTCGTAGATGCGTTCATTGGCGGTGAGCAATCCTTCCTGCATGGGGGGTGAGCACACCTCGCGCACAATCTGGTCCACAGCATTGGGGGAGAGGGGGTAGTGCTTGCCCTTGTAGGAAAAGCGCCGTGTTTGCAAAAAGGCCACAAGCTCGTCCCGCAGGATGACTTCACGGTTGTTGCCGCGTTTTTTCAGACACTCCGCCGGGGGGATGTATTGCCAGCCAAGGGCCATGAGCATTTGCAGGGCGGGGATCTTGGCGATGTATTCTTCTGACATATTGGGAACGGTGGACATGGTTCCCCCTTATGCGGGTGTTGCACCCGCGTTGCCCAAAGTGTCAGGCATGACGCGGATTTTTCCGGTGAGCAGTTGCTGCATGAGGGCTTTTTTCTGCATTTGCAGATGGTCGAGCCGGGCCTCGTATTGAGCTATGAGCGCATCGGCGGCGGTAAGGACTTCGGCGATGGCTTTTTGCTCATTGAGGGGGGGGACGGTCATGTGGATAGCAAAAAAATCTTCTGGCTTTACATTGAGCAATCCGTGTGCCCTGCCGCCTTCGTGGGCAATTTTTTCCAGCGCGCTATTTAAGGAGCCGTATTCAAAAAAATGTTCAAAAAAATCTTTGTCACCTTGCGATGAATCATGAAGCGAAAAACAAATATAAAGTGAAGTTACAACTCCCAGTTCATATTTGTTTAAGCGCTTGATTGCACCAAAAGGATACCCTTTTGAGTAACTTTTATTATAGGCAAACTCTCCATTTTTAATCAAAAAATAATTGTCCAATGTAGATGATGCAACGGCTTTGCTAAAGAAATCTTCTTGCCGGATGAGACCTTGTTGAGCAGAGATCGTCACAACAGTAGTACATTTTTCGCTATTTCGTGTCGTTACGCGCGAAAACAACTTACCAAGTTTTATCTTTTGCCAATTTTTTGAAAAGCCCGGCAACCTCCGCCGTCCTGTCAGAAGCTGCTGCATCAACGCCTTTTTTTGCTGCTTGCTGTTTTCAAGCAGTNTTTGGGTGCAGNNTATGGCGGCATCCCAAGTGGTGAGGATGTGAGCTATTTTTTGCTGTTCAAAGAACTGAGGGTATGTAATTTTAAGTTTTTTAAAAAAAGGTAAACCAATAGTCTTTATTGTCGAGCCCACGGCTTGAGTTTCGAATAACGGCTTTTTGCTTTGTAGCCAGTAATATAGAAAAATATTATAGATATTTTTTTTAGAAGAACAGTCCCATGCTATAAAATGTTGGCTTATAGCCATGTCGTCTTGTAATATAGCACTTTTTCCAACTCCAGCGTCCCTTGAGAGTATAACCGTTCCCTTCGGTAACAATACGGCAGATGAATTCTTAATCCCATCTTCAGATATAGCCTTACAAGTTTCATTGATGAATAATTTGTCAAGGCGTGAAGAGTCTGCAAGTGACACCCACTTTATACCACCGTCCCAATATGCTGGGATGGATTTGCTAGGAGTATGCCCGCTGGCACGGTTCGTAATTTTGTCCAGCAGTTCGTTTTTCCACCCCTCAGGCACTCTTTTATTCACACTGCCACGCCTCATTCCCCTACCCCCAGCACAAACCAGTACGGCGCAAAGCTCTTTTCCACCAGATCGCATACCTGTTCCACAAAGGGCGCATAGTCACCCTTTACCGCCACGGTATCCAAGTTGGCGTAATATACGCTGCGTTCTTCCACTGGCACGATNACCACGGGAAATCCCGCCCGCATCAGCTCCAGATTCATGAGCAGCCGGGCCGTTCTGCCGTTGCCGTCCACAAAGGGATGGATNTTCACAAAATCCGCATGCACACGGGCGGCACGTTCCACGGGGTGCAAACTCGCTGCCGCGCCTGCGCACCATGCGCAAAAGGCTTCCATGTGTTCCCGCACATGCAGAAAGTTTGGCGGGGTAAATCCCGCGCCGCTGATGAGCACGTTCTGCTGCCGGTAACGTCCGGCATTGGGTGAATCCACGGATTTGAGCACAATCTGATGTAAATTTTTTATCTCGGCTTCCGTAAGTGCGCCGGGTTGCCCGGCCAGTTCCACCACATAGTCAATGGCTTCCCTGTGATTGATGGCTTCCAGATGCTCGCGCATGCTTTTGCCGCCAATGCTTACCCCATCTTCCAAAACAACCTTGGTTTCGGAAATGGTCAGGGTGTTTCCCTCAATGGCGTTGGAGTGATAGGTGTACCGCACCACCATATCGGCGTGCAGGTTTTTAACCATCTCCGAGGCCAAAGGACGATGGGCGTCAAGCTTGGCCTTGAGGGCATCCAGCCGGGTGTAGGTGCTGGCAAGTTTTGGCAAGGGGCCGCTGTGCCCCGGCGTCAGGCTATTGAACATAACCCAGCTCCTTGAGGTATTTTTCCATTTCCCCTTCCAGCCTTTCCAACTCCGCTTTCAGGCCCGCACGTTCCGCCAGCAGGGCGTGCATGTCTATTTCCGGCTCTTCTTCAAAGGTATCCACATAGCGGGGGATGTTCAAATTGTAGTCGTTGGCCTTGATCTCTTCCACCGTGGCAAGGTAGGCGTATTTTTCCACACTTTGCCGTGCGCAAAAGGTTTCCACAATCTTTTGTATGTCCTGTGGGCGTAAGGCGTTTTGATTTTTGCCGTCAGCATAGTCGCGGGAAGCGTCGATAAAGAGCACCTTGTCGTCAGCCTTACGCTTGCGGAACACCAGAATGGCAGCCGGGATGCCCGTGCCGAAGAAAAGCTTTTCCGGCAGCCCGATGACTGCATCAAGAAGATTCTCGTCAATAAGCTTGGCCCGAATTTTTCCTTCCGCCGCGCCGCGAAAGAGCACACCGTGCGGAGCCACCACGGCCATGCGCCCCACAGCGGGCTTCATAACTTCAATCATGTGCAGGATAAAGGCGTAATCGCCCTTGGTGCGCGGGGGCAAACCACGCCGAAAGCGTCCGAACTTGTCGTCTGCCGCGCTGTCTTGCCCCCACTTGTCCAGTGAGAAGGGTGGATTTGCCACCACCACGTCAAAGTGCTTGAGGCCCTGTCCGTTGCCGTCCAGGCCCAAACAGGGGGGGGGGGTTGCGGCAAGGGGTGGTCCGGGCCCCCCCACTCCCCCAGCCCTTGTGGGTTGCGGCTGGTCTTCTCCGCTGGCAAAAAAAAGAATTTTCCCAATCTTCGCCCAGCGACCCCAGGGTTGGTAGCCTTAATGCTCTCCTCCCGTTTCCGGAAAAACAAGGGCCATATTTTGCGCCGCCCCCTGGCGCCTTGTTCCCGGCGAACTGTGTAAGCCGCATTTTCATGGCATGTCGTAGCCGTCCAGCAACAGGGGATTGCGCACGGTGTAGCCCCACTCCACCTTGTGTTGTCTTCTCCGTGCAAAAAAGATTCATCTTCGCCAGCACCAGGTGGAGCCTATGCTCTCCTGTCGCGAACAAGCACACTTGCGCGCCCTGCTTGTCGCGCACTTTGTAGCCGCATTTCAACCACCAGCGACGCGCAGCCGCAGGCGGATCGCAAATTTGCCGACAACTTCCTGCGCGGTCCACCAGGGCAGCAATAAGTTGCGAGACTTCCCCCGGCCGTAGTATTCCCGGCCTCTGTCCGGCGACGGAGGCGAACATCTTGATCAGGTATTCATAGGCATTGCCCGAGATGATATCCAGTGGTGCCCACGGCGGCTGGGGCGTAAGTTGAGGGGTGGGTTTTGTTTGGAAATCTTCCAGCAAAAAAACAGGGCAAAGAGAAGATTCGTTTTTTTTTTTGTGTTTCTTTTTCCCCAGTTTGGCCCCGGGAGTTGAAACTGAATGTCCTGGAAAACCCACCCTTGCTCCAGTTTTTTGGTGATGTTGGCTTCCCCCTCAATGGCCGGTGGCAGGGCCTTGTCCGATGCCGCTCGCGCGTTGGCCCAGGCTCAAAGCGTTTTTGCGTAGAGAGGAAAATAGAAATCCGCGCCTCCAATAGGCAACACAAAAACCGTTCCGTTTGGCAGCCAATGGCTCTTGACACCCACCATTTTTTTTAATCGCCGAAACTCTTTTTTGTAGGCCATCGTTACTTGTCCCTGCCACACGTCGCTCAGATATTTCAGGAACAGCATGGTCAGCACATAGTCTTTATATATATCTCTGAGGAAATTGTACCGCGAACGTGTCGCAGGGCACTCCATACCGCCTTTGTTCACTTCATTCTGGTCAATCATGGTGGTCAATCATACAGACTCCTTATACAACGCGCCAAGTTCCTTACCGGCAATAGGCGGACAGAAGATTGTGACAATTGGCAATGCCGGATTGCAGCACCGCAATATTTTTGTGATGCTCTCCACGGCGTCTAGAAGCGTCTTCTGACGATTTAGCGCGCAGCACAGTGATGGGCATGTCGGCAAAGTCGGCACGACCGGGCGCATGCTTTTTTGTGCGCTCCCGGCTTCCACATTGTTGTAATAGCGCTGTGCCTGATGTTGCCCTAGCTGCCACGCGAGAAAGGCTGGCAGGATCATCCGGGGTTGCGTCACACGTACACGAAAGAAATGTAGCGCTGCCAGTGACAAATCCGGAGGATTGGCGAGCAATGTTCCGTAATAATTGCCGCCGCGCATGACAAATAGGATATCGTCATGCCGGAGAAAATAGCTCTCCATGTTGGCTTCATGCTGAACCCGGACGGTTGATGCCCAGTTAACTCCCATGGCGGGGCTCACGTCCCTCATCTGAACAACCCGGATTTTGCCACCGGGGTCGTCGCTTAGGCCAACGCGGAAGGGATAACCGGCACTAATTTCGGCAACATCCCGCAAAAAAAGTGTTTTTTTCATATCTATATGCCATTTTTGCGTAAAATTGTCATATTCAAGCGGTAGCTCTGGCATCTTATGGCAGTCATGCGCTTCATCCCCAAACTTTGGCGGTTTCGCTATCATAAAAATGTACTTCCAGAGGGTGCCTGGCATCCCTGCGTGCGCTAGCTGCCAGGGCTGCAGCGATGGTTTGTTGGTTGCCGGAACTTTTCGGCGAACCGAACAAACTGACGAACAGCTTGCGTATATTTATATTTTTCACAACGATGTTAATGAGATGCTCGTCATTTGGGGAAAGCGAGACGCCATAAAGGAAAAGAGAATTCTGGATACTGCTGAGGCTGCGCAATCCCTTGCTCAAATAGCCGTGGTGATAAATTTTATCCAATTTTTTCTGTGAAGACCCTTCCGCAACAAAAAGAGGAAACAAATTCTTTGCGATGGCTTCCCTTGTTTGTGCAACAAGTGCAATGTCCGTTCTATTCCATGTATATTTTTGCAATTCATGCCCGCCGTCAAACAAGTGGAGCGCCCCGTGAAGATAGTAAATATTTTGCTTATGCGCCGAGTCATCCCACACGACATATCGCGCGTCAGCATTGTTGCGATCTGTTCTGAATCCGTCATCAAAGCTGATCATTTTTTTGGTTTTTCCGTGTATGAGTGTCCAGTACAGGAGGATGTCGTAATTCAGGGTAAAAATTCTGCCATCACTTGGGGCGGCTCGAAAGTTGCGCAGAAAATTGATACAGGCTTCATATTGCTGATCTGTAATATCGCCAGGGCGTTCGGGGTGTTGCCTTGCTATGGTTTGCACCAGCACGTCTTTAATTTTTGCGGCGCATTGGCGCATCCGTTTGCTGATGGGCGGGGCATCCTCTGTGAATGCGGCAAGCACCAATGCTGCTCGCTCGAGAGCTTGCACAGCTTCTTCAAAATCTTCGGAGCCGATGGCATCGAAGGTTTGTCTGACCTCAGGAAAGTTTGAAAAATCAGCTTTTTCAAATAATGAGCCATAGCGAAAAATGTGGGGCCGAATTGCCACACTGAAACCATTTCCAAGCATGAGATGGCGCTTTTCCCCCGCATTTGCAAGAGAATCTTCAAAAGAAAGAATATCCATACTGCCTCCGGCAGGGTATGGAACCGCCTTGAACCTCAGAACAAAACCATGTATTCTTTTTAACCCGATCGAGGTTTCGCCTGAGTACCTGCAGCGGTTCCGTTGTGGGCAGGATCACCTCACCAAACGGCTGGATGTTGGCGCATCCGGTCGTTTGTTTTTTGAGGCGTTCAACCATGATGCTTGCCTAACCTTTGGGAGGGAACGGGTCGTTTCCGTGGCTATCCGACTGCCTGATTCGACCGTCTCTGCCATGAATTTGCAGTTCCGTCCCTTGGTTGCCACTGATCTGGCGGGCTATTTGAATAGCCTCCTGCTGGGTTGAAGTGACGTGCGAAGGCTTGGAGTTGCCATCGCGCTGAACCTTCCAGTCTCCATCTCCTGTGGGGAGAACTCGGTGAGTGTCTCTAGCCATTTAATCCTCCTTGTTTTTGCACCAATCTCAGTGCTGCTTAAATTTCTATCGACGATTCGCATATACGTCAAGCTTTTTGCAACAACTGAATTGGTGCAATTTTTAGTGCAACCTCTGAGGAGGTGCGCCAGCGCACATACAATGTAAATTTTCATGTTTTATTCTGAAATGTTGTGCAGATTCCTCCAAGGCAGTCTTCCTTTCTGTCGCCCTGTAACCTCTTATTTTGCGTTTGCAGGCATACCAGATGGCTCGTGTGAAGAACTGCGTTGCCCCTACCCCACTGCGTATATCGCTTGTAAGTTATTTGTTTTCACTGAGTTACAGGCTATATTCTTTTCCCGAAATTCTTCCGGCGTCAGCCAGCCCAATGAGCTGCGCGGTGCTGAATGGAGTAAGTTTGATTTTGAAGCCGCAATGTGGGTTATCCCGGCAGAGTTGATGAAAATGAAGCGGCCCCACACTGCTTCCGTGACCCGCCAGGGTATCTCTTTGCTGAATGACCTGCTGCTGAAAACGGACGGTTTTTTCCAAGCCTGTTTAGCCGCCAGCCGCTAAACTGCGCTTCGTGCAAGGTAATGCAGGATCAAACGCAGGGGCTCTGGCCGATATATTTTGATTTACATATGCATATTATTTGTGGTGAATAAATAATAATTGCGTTCTGTGGACTGGTAGATAATATTAATTGCATATAATAATTATATTGATTATTTTTTTATAAATTATAGAGACAGTAATTATTAGCCATGGTAATATGGCGACAGTCTAAATATAGATAGGAGATTTTATGGATTATCTATTCAAATTGGCCGATGTGGCACTCAAGAGCGCTGGTAAAAAAACATTTACCCTTGAAGATGGGCACAGCATGACAATTTCTTCGTCAGGTGATGGAAAAACCATGAAAATTGATATTGACGACGGGGAATCGTACAAAACCAGGGGAAGTAACAGCTTTATCTCTCAGATAGTAAAGATTTTAAAAAACAGAGGGGTTGCATGGTGGGATGAAACGAAAGAAGGGCAAGACAATGTTTACAACGTTCTTTCAATGTATGAACAATTTGAAGATGTTCCTCAGCAAGAACGCCAGGATATGCTGGGTAACAACTGTTCTGTTAACTCACATTAATAAATCGCATTTGTACATGTTTGTAAAAAAGTCGACAACTCCACAATTTAGTCTATTTCATAACTTTTTACTTTGGTTACGCGGGTCAAAAACTCCCTCCTTCTTCGCGGGGCATCCCAAGCCAGAAAGAGGAATGGAGAATTATCAATGAACATAAGCTCAAAACAACGTGTCGAGATGGAACGTCTTTTATTTAATTGGAAAAAATATCTGGATAGTATCCCACCAGCATCGAATGATTTAAAGTTGCACAAGTGGCTTGGAATGAACACCGCTATTGTAAAAAAAGATAATTTTAACAAGACGTTGAGGTCTTTTGTTCATGACATGAGGACGCGTCTTGATGCGTTGCCGTAATAAACATCGGTATAAAGAACATTAGGGCCGGGGAAACGTGGCCACCTCTCAGCTGAGTCGGTAGCGATAGCCATAGACGCAAAATCCGTCATGAGATTCGTCAAAAGTATCTGAGTGGGCAGCAGTGGCATAAAGGGCAAACCAAAGACACTCCAGCCATACTGAACATGTGTGCTAGTTTAGACTTGATCTGACAGCCACTCCTTTTTGACGGCGTTGCCTGTCTGATTAATTACGCTGTCCGACCTTCACTTGCCAAAGCGTATTTTCCTCAATGAGTGTTTGCATGGGCGTTCTGCCGCAGCAGATCTTTTCTTGATGAGTTCGTTCTGTATTGCAATGGCCTACCCAGTCATCCAGGTCAGCCTGCAATTCTTCCAAGGCTGATACAGCTTGCGCCGAAACCAAACCCGATAAAACTCGTTCAGTATTGTTTTATGGAACAGTTCGCAGATGCCGTTTGTCTGTGGGTGTCGGGCCTTGGCTTTATAGAAGCTTGCTACGACAATATAAGAATATGCCAGAGTTATATTTGCGCATATGCCTGTCGCAGCGTTGATCAAGGGTTTCTCCAGCGCAGCATGATCTGACCAAATGCCGCCGAAACATCTGCGTACAGAGTTTCCGCATCTGCTCCAAAGGCGCGTTGCCTTTTGCTTGCCAGGATAAGGACAGCGTGCAGGCCGTGCTCGGCATAGAATGGTTTGGCAAAATACGAGCGCACGCCCTGCGGGGCAAACAGGGCCCAGTCAATGGATTTTACGCTGTCCAGGGTATCCTCGACAATCAGCGAGCTGAGGCTGTAGCGCTGTATATCCTGGGCAATTGTGCCTTCGTAGGCATGTAGGGTTCCCCATTCAAGGCCATCAAAAGCAGACCCCACGCCATAGACGGCCACTCTGCCGTTACCCATCTGAATATGCGACAGCAGCAGCCCGTCAACTTCGGGTTTGCAAAGCCCGTGCAGTTTTTCAAGCGCCGGGCGCAGATCGCCGGTGCAAATCGCGAGCGCTCCATCATCCTCAAGTTTCACGGGTTTGGCATCAACATTGACCAGCGCGGCACGCACCACCTCCTTGCCCGGCTCGCCCCAGAAGGTGAGGCGTACGTGTGCAGAAAACAGCCCGCGCTCGGCATTGCCCAGCAGCAGTTTACCCGACC
>JGI20225J20221_1001016_pt1 | contig 40196 bp, 49 predicted proteins | sample BioMet4_FD_20221 | JGI IMG/M metagenome (IMG submission 20221)
CTCAGTTTGGTAAGTACAGCGGCCACCTTCAAACGGCAGGCGGCCCCTACAGCTCTTTCTTTTTACCGCAAAATAAGGTCTCTATCCCACCGCGTCCTACCAAACCCCTACCACTCGGCGCAGCCGCCCAAAGAAGCCCAAGCATCCAGTTCCCGAACACCAAGGCAGAAGATGTTCGGGGGTCCGCTGAAGGTGCGGGGACCGGGAACGAATGTCGTCGTAGGGAGTCGGTCTCTACAAAACGGCGTTGGTCGGCCAAGCTGCTACCGCTTGCACGCAACGTAAAGGTTTCACGCATCATCCGTCCCAACAGAGGGAAGCGGAAAGCATTCCCTATACCGCGCGGGAACCGCCCCGGCCACTTGATTTGATCCCCTTTACCTTGTTTTCGAAGGTAGACGATAACCGGAGGTGCAAATGTTCCGTACAGCGTTTTTTCCTTTATCCGGCCTTGAAAACAGAACTCCGAATGCGAACCTGTCCCCGGTTTCGGTCAAGGCGACACTGTCCAACAAGCCCTCATATATGACGCTCGTCCGCCTCCCTCGCCGGCTTACCCGCTCGATACCCCCTACCCCGGCGGGCGACCGCGCCAAAAACAACCCGCCACACCCAAAATTACCGGCATGCGAAAATACTTCCCGCCCCCGGACCCTGGTGGCGACCTCCCTGCTCGCGCGGCTCAACGGAAAAATCGCGTAGGCGCCTTACCTTCTGGTTTTAAATTCCACTTCTGGTTTTTTTATACCGAAGGTCGCTCCGGGTGGACGGCGCATCGGGGCGCGGTCCCGACCTCCTAAACATCGCAGACGCCGTTGGGACGCGCTGTACGCCTAACTCCCGGCACCGAGGGGGCCCGTCCCCTTCGACGTCCCGCTCCGGACCAACGACGTAAGACCGGGTCCCCCGATTGACGCCGCCGTCCGGCTCATAACGCGCGCTCGGCGCTTCGACCGCGCCCCACGGCGTTCCACGGGTGCCCGCGCCCGCGACCCGTAAACTCGCCGTACCCGCCGTGCTCCTTATACGGCTAGAACTACGGCGATACGCGCCGGCAACCGCGGTCCGAACGGCGCGAAAGTACCCCCGCCGCTCCAGGCCCTTTTCCGCAGCGACGCGTAAAAACGGGGCGGACCCGCTGGGAACGCCCCCGGCTATCACGGCGGTCTCGACCCGGCGAGACCGCGGCGCCAAAACAGTCGGCGGTTCCGCGGGCCGGGTTCGCCGTTCGGGCACCGCCGGGTTTCGTCTGCTCCTCCGCATAACCGCTACCAACGCCAAACCGGGCGTCTTCCGGGTGCCCATGAGAGGCCGAGACGGCCGGTTCTTCGGGGGCGACTCGTTATGTACGGTTTATTTTTCGGCGGCGTTCCGACGCCCGCCGTTTCCTGAACAGGTCCGGACAATATTACACTCTAACGCCTTGGTCAGGCCGTGCCCTTTTGGCCGGACGGGGAGCAACCAACTTGGTCTCCCGTTAACGACCCAGGTATGGGCACCGTTCTTCACAACAGAACAGGAGCAAGGTATAAGAGTATATGTTTGCCCGTACCTACGCGCGGGGTAAGTCCGTTATCGGCCGCGCACATGTCATGTTCTAGTAGTATTGCCCGCTGCTTGCTATGGACGTGACACCGAAGCGGCCGGTGCCCGTCCTAGTCCCGGAATAAAAAGTTGAAGCCGCAATCGAGTACCGGCGGTTGCCGCCTGCATAAGCGATGCGCCGGGCAAGCTTGGTCCACATCTATAAGACGGTATTATGTTCGGTGCGGTAACACAGACGAAAAGTGGTATCCTGTGTGCACGGCCGTAGTTTATAGTCCACCACCTTTACCAGTTACGTGGCTTTTTGCCCCGAGGGTAACAATACGCCAAAAGGCGCCGGGTAATAAGCGTTGCTTGAACGATGTTGCATGGCGCCGTACAACGTCCGGACGACAACGACGACCGCGGGAGTCATACCGCGACAAAACGGACGCGGTTCGTCCCCGAGGGCGGCGGCAGCACCACCTTTTCTTTTGGACGGGCCGGCCACCCCGCAAACTTGAGGCCTTAAAAAAAACAACTCGTTGGACAGGGGGCGGCCGTCCCTAAGACCTGGGTTTTTCCGACCCTTTCCCCCCCCCCCCCCTATAACCCCAGCGGGGGGTCCAACCCACGCGTGTTCAAGCGACGCGATGTAGGAGGAGGAAAAAGGGTGTGGACAGTGTTGTCTTTGTGCTCGACGCCGTGGACGGCGTGCGCCCCCTTGCCAAAAAATTCTGGAATATTGTTCGTGCAGCAGGCCTGCCCGCAGTTATCGTGGTCAACAAGATGGACCGCGACAGGGCCGATTTTCAGATGGCGCTGGACGGCCTGGCCGGGCTTAACGTCAAGCCGGTAGTGCTGCAGCTGCCTATCCGCCAGGGCGAATCCTTTGTGGGCGTGGCCGACGTGCTGACGGGCAAGGCCCGCATGTTTGGCGAGAACGGCGCCACAGCCGAGGCCGAAATTCCCGCCGCACTGGCCGACGATGTAAGCCTGCTGCGCGACGTGACTGTGGAAAACATCGCCGAGAGCGATGAACTGCTCATGGAAAAATACCTCGAAGAAGGCCTCCTCTCCGAAGACGACCTCAAGACCGGCCTGCGATCGGGCGTGCTCAAGGGAGAGCTTGCGCCGGTGCTGGCCTGCTCGTCGCTTGAAAACAAGGGCGGCGAAGCCGTACTGACCGCCATTGAGGCCCTGCTGCCATCGCCCCTTGACCGCCCGCCCTTTGCGGGCCGCGACGGCGCAGAGCGCGCGCCCGACCCCAACGGGCCGGTGTCCTGCTTTGTTTTCAAGACGCTGGCCGACCCCTTTGCGGGGCAGCTTTCGCTTTTGCGGGTTCTTTCCGGCACTATTTCGGGTGACGCCACGCTAAAAAATTCCCGCACCGAAGAAAACGAACGCCTTGGCAACCTGCTGTATATCCTCGGCAAAGCCCAGACCCCCTGCAAGGAGCCCATCGGCCCAGGGGCCATAGTGGCCGTTGCCAAACTTAAAAGCACCCGCACGGGCGACACCCTCAGCGACGAAAAAGCCCCCTTTGCCCTCGCCATGCCCGCCCTGCCGCCCCAGCTCATTACCTACGCCCTCGCCCCCAAGGAAAAAGGCGAGGAAGACAAGGTCTATGCAGCCATACAGCGTCTGCTGGACGAGGACATCACCCTGCGTCTTGGCCGCGACGGAGAATCCGGCGACATTCTGCTTTCCGGCATGGGGCAGCTGCATATCGAACTGTCGGTAGAAAAGGCCAAGCGTCGCTTCAAAGTGGACATCATCCTCAAAACGCCCAAGGTCCCTTACCGCGAGACCGTACGCGGCAAATGCCAGGTGCAGGGCCGCCACAAGAAACAGTCGGGCGGACGCGGCCAGTTTGGCGACTGCTGGATCGAGATGGAAGGCCTGCCGCGCGGCTCGGGCTATGTGTTTGAAGACGCCATCGTGGGCGGCGTTATCCCCCGCCAGTACGTGCCCGCCATCGACAAGGGCGTGCAGGAAGCAGCCGCCCGTGGTTTTCTGGCCGGCTGCCAGGTGGTGGACTTCCGCGTCAAGGTTTACGACGGCAGCTACCATACGGTGGACTCGTCCGAAATGGCCTTTAAGGTCGCTGGCTCGCTGGCCTTCAAAAAAGCCATGGAAAACCTCAAGCCCGTGCTGCTCGAACCCATAGTGCTGCTTACGGTCTCCGTGCCGGACGAAAGCATGGGCGACGTCATCGGCGACCTTTCCGCCCGCCGGGGAAAAGTGCTGGGCTCCGATTCGCAGAGCGGCAGCACCGAGATCAAGGCCCATGTGCCCATGAGCGAGGTGCTGCGTTATGCGCCGGATCTGCGCTCCATGACGGGCGGACAGGGGTTCTTCACCATGGAATTTGCCCACTATGAAGAAGCCCCGCAGCCTGTGGCTGAAAAGGTCATTGCCGAACACCAGAAGCACAAGGCAGCCGAATAACGGCTGAGGCGGCAGACCGCCATCAATAATATGGATGACAAACCGGCTGTTTTTTGCAAAACAGCCGGTTTGTAGTTTTGCACATTTGCCTTGCAATGCAGGAAACCATGCCCTACCCCCCGACCATACTTTGCGCACCGCTGCCGCAGGCCGCACCCGGCCAGCTGGACATCTGGCGGCGCGCTTTTGAGGCAGGGCTTGAACCATGGCTTGATGCGCGGCAAATGGAGCACGTGCGCCGGTTTGGCCGTGCGCCAACACTGGTGCAATCCGCCCACCTGCAGCCGGATGCGAAAGCTTTCAGGCACGAACGCTATTTAGCTTTGACAGCCATCTTTTTCCGGTTCGCAGCGGAAGTTTCACGCTGTTAGTAAGGAAAGTTTTTGCGGGTTCCCAAGGGAATGGCGCCTGCATGCCGACGTTTACGGTCCCACGTCCGCGGCGGTGTTCTTTGTTCAGCCCCCTGCGCCGCGGGCAAAACCGCTCTAACGACCTTAAAGCTCTCGCTTCCGGACGGGGCGCGCCGAGCGCCGATACACAAACTTTCCTGCGGTAGCAACCGGCCGCAATTTAAAGGGGGCGGTCGAAATGCACGGGCGGTAGCCTGTTCCCGCAAACGTCCTTCCGTCCGGCCGGGCAACAAAAAAAAGACCGGCCCAAAAACACGGTCCACCACCCCCTGAAGGCCGCAAAGTTCCAAAATGCTGCCCGTCGATGGAATGGCCACTGGAAGCAGGCTTTACCGGAATTCCAGGGCGACCGAGCGACCGGAAGTTTTTTTCCCCGGTACCTTTTTTTGGAGTTTCGGGCACGGACCGAGCTTTATGGGGTATCAAAACGACGGAATGGCCAGAGGCACGGGCCTGCTTCGTACCGTTGCAAGTAGCCGCTGGAAGGGCGGGCGGCCCCCTTTTCACGACCCGAGGCTACAGCGTCCCCTTCCGCCGTTCCGTGGCTCCTTAGGTTCCCGGGTACACCCGGGGTCTCGCTCGCACCCGAACGCAATACCGGGCGGCCTACAGACGGCGAGGTACTGCCCGCCCCTGTCCCCAAGAAAGGGTACCCTTAACGGGTTGATAACTTCTTCGGGGCCCGTCGACAACCCGACTTTTCCCAGTAACGGCTTGTGGTCCTTTCGTGGTTCCGTCGGCTTATTTTTGCCGACCTTTTCCGCCGGTCTGGGGGCGGTAAGGTTATTAATACCTACTGGTTTTGCCCCGACAAAAAACGTTTTGTAGGCAAACAAAAAACATCAAAAACGTGTAACGGAACGTTACGTCCCTTTTTTGGTTACGGGGATTGGGGGGGGCTGGTAATGAAACGCGTGGCCGAACGGCGTCGGCGTGGGCCGGTCGAAACCTGTAGAACGGCCGCGCGAAAAACTCCGGGTCCCCGGAACTTGGGTACCGGAACTACGCCGCCCGTTTTACCTCCGTGCAACGCGGGCCAACGGGCACGCGGTTGTTGACCACGTTAGGCGGGTGGACGTTCCGGCCTANGACAGACGCCATTTCGACTTGGCTTGCGCAACCTTCGCCCCTGGGCGTCAACGACGTCCCCTGAATCCCATACCACACACAAACGGCGCATTGTGGCGGGGTGCCGACAGATCTACAGCGTGGCAGCTTCCAGAGTGAGACCACTCCTCGCAGCCAAAGGAATTATAATGGCAGGGCGCGTCGAGGACAGTTTGGGCGCGTGGAGTTGGTACGTCCCTTCTCGCCGCACATGTCGCAGACGACGATTGTATCGCTCGTTGACGCCATTTTTAGCGCGCTCTTCCCGCGATGGCCTGGGCAATGGGGGCCAGAATGTGCGGTTCGTTAAAGGCTGTGGGCGTGGCCTGTCGCTGGCCGGCGGTGGCCTGATGTACCAAACCTTCGACTCGCGTGGGTGGGTTCGCTGTTTTGGCTCCGGCAGACGCCGGCTCATCAGGCACGCATATACTGGGCGCGGTCAGTTGGTGCGCTATTCACCTGGTCACGGAGCTTCCGAAATCGAGTCGCCCGGCCACAGGGCCTCATTGGCCCCGGGCGGCGGGAGCTTGGGGCATTGGTTGGATTGCAGGCTTTCAATGATCCGCGGCAGTTCACACCGGACAAACAACCTGCCATTTTGTGGACGACGCGCCCTTTTACGGCGGCGGACCCCGGCATGGGTTCATGGCAGGGCGAACCGCTGCCCGCCGCGCTTGCGCTTCCATCGTAGCGCCCCCGGCCCATTGCTTGTTTTTTATTGCGCCCGGCGCGCCGCCCGCTTGACGCGCAGGACAATTGGTTGGCGCGAGCCCGGCGGCCGCCCGCTGACCCAGGACATGGTGCGCGAACTCGCGCGAGAGGAAGACCTGACAATCATTTGCGGCAGGTACGAGGGCATCGACGCCAGACTGTTGCAGCTTTTTCCGCTTGAACCGGTGAGCGTGGGTGATATTGTGCTCAACGGGGGCGAGAGCGCGGCTCTTTCGGTGCTCGAGGCCGTGGCCCGCCTCATGCCCGGCTTTATGGGCAAGGAGGAATCAGGCGAGGACGAAAGTTTTTCGCACGGCCTGCTGGAGTATCCGCACTACACGCGGCCAGAAAATTTTGAGGGGCTGCAGGTGCCCGAGGTGCTGCAAAGCGGCGACCACGGACGCATTGCCCGCTGGCGCAGGCAGGAGTCGGTGCGCGCCACCTTGCGCATGCGGCCTGAGATGCTCAACGATGCGCCGCTGTACCGCGAAGACGTGCAAACCCTCGCAGAAACCCCGCGCGAACGGCCAGGACGCAACCTTTCGTTCTGCCTTGTTCACTACCCGGTTTCGCTTGGCGCAAAAAAAACTGGCGCTTCCTCTTTGACAAATCTGGACATACACGATATAGCCCGAATTTCCCGCAGCTATGCAATGGGTTTCTTCTATGCAGTAACCCCGTTACGCGACCAGTTGCGGGTGCTGGAAGAAATTTTGCGTCACTGGACGCGGGGGCCGGGCGGTATCGGCAACGCCGACCGGGCGCAGGCTCTCGGTCTGGTGCAACCCGCGACTTCGCTTGAAGAAGCGGTGGCGCATATGACCGCGCAGTATGGAACGCGACCCAGACTGGTGGCAAGCTCTGCCGTCTGGCCTGACAGGGGCAAGGCATCCCAACCGGAAAGCATGCCCATGACTCCGCGTGACGTGCGGCGCTGGTGCGACCAGGGGCCGGTTATGCTCTGCCTGGGCACGGCGCAAGGGCTTGCGCCGGAGGTGCTCGAACAGTGCGAAGGCACTCTGAGGCCGGTGCGTTTTTTGGGCTACAACCATCTTTCGGTGCGCAGCGCGGCCGCCATTCTGGCCGACAGGATATTAGGCGACTACTACTGACGCAACACGGCGGCCTGAGCGCATCGGCGCCGCTTTGCAACGACGCAACAATCCGCCCGGATTTGCAAGGAGTTCACGATGGACATCATCAGGAAAATTGAACTGGAAAACCAGCGCATGGATCTTCCCGCGTTTCGCTCCGGCGACACGGTGAAAGTGCACTTGCGCATTGTCGAAGGCGAAAAGGAACGTATCCAGGTCTTCCAGGGCGCGGTGCTGCGCCTGCGCCGGGGTGGGGTCAACTCCACCTTCACCGTGCGCAAGGTGTCCGACGGCGTGGGCGTGGAGCGCGTGTTCCCCATGCACTCCCCCTTCATCGAGAAGGTGGAAGTGCTGACCCAGGGCAAGGTGCGCCGCAGCCGCCTGTACTACCTGCGTGCCCTCAAGGGCAAAGCCGCGCGCATCAAGCCGCGTGGCCGTTTCTGATCCATTTAGGGCATCAGAATCGCAGCAAGCGTTTCAACGGCGCACCAGGGCAGGCGGAAACCCGCAGCAAGCCCTGGTGCGCTGTTCGCGCGTCTTTAAACTGCCAACCTGCAACCAAGGCAACCAAAAGCATTGCCGGCTGCAGCCGTTGAGCAGTCATTTTTTGTTTGCGGCGTTTTTGCCGCCTGCGGGCAGGTGGGCAAACTGCCGCACCAGCCCCGTCATATAGCGGAGACACCATGGGCAGAAAGGCACTGAACCGCCCGGTAAAACCACGGCGACAGGCGCAGGTCAGTCTGGTTCAGCTGGACATCCTGCCCGGCGACGCCTCCGCGCAGATGCACATTACCGCGCAGGACGCGCCGCCAGCATTGACCGCAGGCATCGACGAGGCCGGGCGCGGGTGTCTGGCCGGGCCTGTGGTGGCCGCCGCCGTCATTCTGCCGCCCATATTTGACCTGCCGGGCCTCAACGATTCCAAGGCCTGCAGCGCCAAAACGCGCGACATGCTCGCCCCGCGCATACGCCAGTGCGCCCTTGCCTGGGGCCTGGGCGTGGTCTGGCCCGCCCGCATCGACGCCATCAATATTCTTCAGGCCACGTTTGAGGCCATGAGCCGGGCTGTGCGCTGCCTGCGAAGCGCCCCGGCGCAACTGCTCATAGACGGCAACAAGACGTTGCCGCGCGAGGTGCTTGCCCTGCACTGGCGCAAGACCCATGCGGCAGACCTGCCCGCGCAGCGCTCCATCATCGGCGGCGACGCCAGCGAGCCCGCCATCTCCGCAGCGTCCATCCTGGCCAAAACCTACCGGGACACCCTCATGATCCGGCTGGAAAAACGCTGGCCCGGTTACGGCTTTGCCACGCACAAGGGCTACGGCACAGAAGATCATTATGAAGCCCTGCGCCGTCTTGGTCCCTGCCCCCAGCACCGCCTGACCTTTCGCGGGGTTGTGCCCGAAAAACCCGCGGCGAGGCAGGGCAGCCTGCTGTGAAGCCGCGCTGGCTGCAGGCCCTTCTTGGCGACAGACGCGAGCCAGATGCCGCCCCGGCCCATCTGTGCCTTGGACGATCCGGCGAGGAGGCCGCCCGCAGGCTGCTCGAGCGCAGCGGCATGCAGCCCCTGGACTGCAACTGGCGCAGCGGCAGGCTTGAGCTGGACATTGTCTGCCGCGATGGCGACACCATTGTTTTTGTTGAAGTAAAAACCCGCAGCACCGCAACGCACGGCGGCCCCGCCGCCGCACTGACCCTGGCCAAACAGCGTACCCTGTGCCGCGCGGCCCGGGCGTGGCTTGCAGCCCACGACGCCTGGAGCAGCCCTTGCCGGTTTGACGTGGTCTGCGTTTTGCGCGAGGGCGATTCCCTGCATCTGGAGCACTACCGCCATGCCTTTGAATGCGAACCGACTGTGGATAGTGGCCACGCCGCTTGGCAACCCTGGTGATCTTTCGCCCAGAGCGCGCGAAATCCTGTCCGGCGCAGACCTCGTGCTGGCCGAGGATACTCGCCGCACGGCCCGCTTGCTGCGCGAGTGCGGCATTGAAGCCCGCCGCCTGCTGAGCTTCCACGACCACAACGAAAACGAACGGCAGGAAGGCGTGTTGCGTCTCTTGCGCGAAGGACAGAGCGTTGCCCTGGTTTCCGATGCGGGCACTCCCCTGCTGGCCGACCCCGGCTACCGCCTGGTGCGGGCCTGCCGCAAGGAGGGTCTGGCCGTATCCCCTATGCCGGGGCCGTCTGCGCCTGTGACGGCGCTTTCCGCCGCTGGCATACCGCCGCTGCCGCACAGTTTTTTGGGGTTTTTGCCCCGCGACGCCGCAGGGCGCGACGCCCTCTTCAGCGCCTTTGCCCATGTGCCCGGAGCGCTCATTTTTTTTGAACGCAAAGACCGCCTCAAAGAAAGCCTTGCCCAGGCCGCGCGCATTCTTGGCCCGCGCGAACTTGCCGTGTGCCGGGAATTGACCAAGGAACATGAGGAATTTATAGTAGGTCGGCTGGAAGAGAGCGACAAGTTGCCCGAAGAGCTGCTGGGCGAGATTACGGTTGTCGGCGGCCGGCCCGAGCATGCGGAGCGCACCCCGAAGGAAGAAGTGCTGGTGCTGGCCCGGGACGAGCTTTCACAGGGCGGCAAACCGCGTCAGGTGGCCCGCCGGGTGCAGGACGCCGTGCGGGGCTGGTCCGGCAAAGAAATATACGCCCTGCTGGCCGAGGCCGAACAGGCGGAGCCGGAATAGACATCGGGCCACGCGGCCCGCAACTGGCGGCACATAACAGGTGTTTTGCAACGGGCAGGCAGACCGGCCCACTGCGCAGGGTATTCTGGCCCGCAAGCGTCAGCGTATGCGCCAGTGCCCAACCCGGCGTTTGCCCGCGCCCTAACAGCCCAACCGGCATGTCACGGGGTTGCCATGTATCCCAAACGCGTCGTACTTGCCTGCCTGGCACGCACTGGCTGCATCAATGCAGCCACGACAGCCAGGGGTATGCAGCAGATAGGCCTGGCCTTTGTGCTTGAGCCTGCCCTGCGCGAGCTCTACCCTGAGCCCGCCGACTTTGCCCGCGCCATGGGCCGTTACGCGGGGCACAGCAACACCCACCCGTTTATGATTCCCCTTTTTGTGGGCATTCTTCTTTCGCTTGAGCAGGCCATTGCCAAGGGGTCGCTGCCGGAGGCCGCGCTCAATTCCGTGCGCGAAACCCTGGCCACGACCCTTTCGGCCCTTGGCGATTCCTTTTTCAGCGGCACGCTGCTGCCGCTGTGGTCGCTGCTCAGCGTCAGTCTGTTGCTGGCCGGGTTCACCAGTCTGGCGGTAATGCTGGCGATTGGCCTTTTTTGCGCCCTGCTGCTGTTCCGGGCCATCTGTTTTATCTCGGGCCTGCGCTACGGGCTGGCAACCCTTGTGCAGCTGCGCAGGCTCAACCTCATCAACTGGGTGGACAGGCTCAAGATGATCAATGCGGCGCTGGCAGCTCTGGTCATCTGGCACCTGCCCCTCAGCAGGATCAAGCCCTTTCCCTGGACTGCCTATGCCCTGGGGGCCGCAGCGGTACTGACCGCCGCATGGCTCGTGGGATACATGCGCCTGCCTCGCCTGCTGCTTTGGGCGGTGACCACAGGAGCGCTTATTCTCGTGGACTTGGGCTTCATAGGCATGTAGAATATACATGTTTTTCGGTAACGGACGCGCTTTGTCCCACCAACCGAATGACGTTCAAAGGTAGGATGATGGAAGACGCCATAGAACAAACGCCGCGAGGTCTGGCGGTGCGGATATGCCTGGGCCTGCGCAACGGGCTGCACGCCAGACCGGCTGCACGCCTGGCGCAGGAAGCGCAACGCTATTCCTCTGATATACAGCTTGTCAGCGACACCGGCGAGGTGGACGCCAAAAGCATGCTGGACATACTTTCGCTCGCGCCGCCCGCCAATGCGGAGCTTACACTGCTGGCTCAGGGCGACGACGCCCGCGAGGCCCTCAGCGGCCTGGCTCAATTTTTAACCAATTTGCAGGATTGACATGGCCCGCGCGGTACTTTTCGGCACACCTGTTTCGCCAGGCATAGCCATTGGCAGGGTGCGCTTCATGCACAAGGCACGGCAAGACGACGAGCGTCGCATCACTGCCGCCGAGGTAGCCGCCGAGCAGGAGACCCTGCGCGCGGCAGCTGAAAGCGTGCGCGCCTCGCTGGCCGCCACCATGGAAAATGTGCCGGAAGACCTTTCGGAATACCGAGATGTTATCGCCGCCCAGATGGAGATGGCCCGCGACCCCAAGCTGCTCAAGGCCACGCTGGCCCGCATAGAACACAATCTGGTGTGTGCGGCATGGGCGCTCAAACTTACCGTCGACGAACTGTGCGCGCTGTTCAGAAGCATGGACGATGCCTATCTGCGCGACCGCGCACAGGACATCCGCGCCGTGGGTCTGCGCCTGCGCGAGCACCTTGCCGCCGACCCCTCGCGCAACGCCGTGGACGAAACCCCCGGCATTCTGGTGGCCGAAGACCTCTCCCCCGCAGACGTCATGGAGCTCAACCTTGACCGCGTGCTGGGCATCCTGACCGCCGAGGGCGGCCCCACATCGCATACGGCCATTTTGTCGCGAGGCATGCACATACCCTGTCTTGCGGGCGTTACCGGGCTTATGGACATAGCCCGCGAAAACGAAACCCTGGTGGTGGACGGTCTTGGGGGCAGCGTGCTACTGAGCCCCGACGAGGCAGACGAAGCCCGCTTTGCCGCACGGCGCGAAGAATATACGGCGTGGGAAAACCTTACGCTCAAATCAGCCCGCTGGCCCGCCGAAATGTGCGACGGAGTACGCGTTGAGGTGCAGGCCAACCTTGAGGGCACCAACGAGCTGGCCGCTCTTGCACAGTGCGGCGCGGACGGCGTGGGTCTGTACCGTACCGAATTTGCCTATTTTACCGACCGCCTGCCTTCAGAGGAAGACCTGCTGGCCGAATACGCCGCCGTAACCCAGAAGACCGCGCCGGAGCGCGTGGTGTTTCGCACCCTCGACGTGGGCGCGGACAAAATGCTGCACGCCCAGGCGGTGCTCAAGGAGCCAAACCCGGCGCTGGGTTTGCGCGGCATACGCTTTTGCCTGCGGCATCAGGGCATCTTTCGCACGCAGCTGCGTGCGCTCATGCGCGCTGGCGCCATGGGCAACGTGGCCATCATGCTGCCCATGATTTCGTGCCTTGACGAAGTGCAGCAGGTACGGCGCATCATGCAGGAGCTGCATCAGGAGCTTGCGGCCCAAAACCTGCCCCACGCGCCCCTGTTGCCCCTGGGCGTAATGGTTGAAACACCCGCCGCAGCCCTTATCTGCGACGCGCTTGCGCGCGAATGCGACTTTTTCAGCATCGGCACCAACGATCTTATCCATTACATCATGGGTATTGACCGCAACAACCGCCATGTGGCCTATCTCAACGAGCCCCTGCATCCGGCTGTTGTGCGCTCGCTCAAACATATTATCGACGCCGCCCACCGCGAGGGCATCGGCGTTTCGGTCTGCGGCGAGCTTGCCTCCGACCCGTTTGGCCTTGCCCTGCTGCTGGGAATGGGCGTGGACACCGTATCGGCCGCACCGCGATTTGTACCGGGGATGAAGCACCTTATCCGCCAGTTTAACGCCCAGACATGCATGGATCTGGCCAACAGCGTGCTGCTCAGCACAGATGTGGCCGCATCCAAGCGCATGGTGCGCGAAGCGCTGCAGCAATCACTGGGGCAGGAACTGACGTTCCATACCACGAGCCTTTTCACACACAGTCATCCATGAACCAAAAAACACCTCCCTCCTCTGTCGCCGTCAACAAAAAAGCCCGCCACCTCTATGAACTTTCTGAGTTCACCGAGGCGGGCATTGTGCTTACCGGCCCGGAAGTCAAAAGCATCCGCGCGGGCAAAGTCAACTTTATAGACAGCTATGTAGACTTTCGCCAGGGCGAGGCATGGCTTGTCTCGTTGAACATCGCGCCGTACGCCAACGCGGGCTATGCACCGCAAGAGCCTGACCGCGCGCGCAAGCTGCTGCTGCACGAACGCGAAATATCCAAGTTTGCCGATCTGGTGGCCCAGCAGGGTCTGACCGTCGTGCCGGTACGCATTTACTTCAAGCGGGGCAAAATCAAGGTCGAAATTGCCCTGGGCAAGGGCAAAAAACTGCACGACCACCGCGAAACCCTCAAACGCCGGGCGGAAGAGCGGGACATGGCCCGCGAGCTGGCGTAACCGCATAAAATTGACAGGAGCGCCCTTGTTGCAGGGGCGCTCCTGTCGTTGCAGCGTTGCGCGCGGTTCAGCGCATGGCTCAGCACCCCGCTTCCGGCCCGCCATCCCATCCCAAGGCACGTTATGCGGCATCCTCCCCTGCAAGCCCCCCTGCTCTGGCAGACCTATCTGGGCTTTTGGATAGCTGGCATCACTGCCGCCCCCTGGCCTCTACCGTCGCTCTGCTTTGCTGTTTTGCTGCTGTTTGTCGATGCCCGCCTGTGGCGCGCGGCACGCGTGTGCGCGGCCACGCTGTGCCTGCTGGCAGGCTGTATGACCGGCAGCTGGCAGCTCTACGGCAGCCTTCTGCCGACTGCCATGTTGCCCGCAGACAGGGCAAGGCAGGCGAGCCCTGCTCCGTCATGGCTGCACGAGGATGCGCAGCCGCCGCGCATATGCGGCACGGTGCGGGACATGCAAGGCCTGCCCGACAACCGACTGCGCCTGCTGCTGGATGAGGTGCGGCCCGCACTACCGGATGGCGAGGATCAGAGGGCCGTTGCTGGCGACAGTTCCGGGCGCATCCTGCCGGGCAAGCTGGCCTGGACGTGGGAATCCCCCATGCTGCCGAGCGCCATTGCTCCCCCCCTGCCGGGACAGACCGTCTGCATCGCGCGACGGCCCATGCCCGCGCAGGGCTTTGCCAACGAAGGGCAGACCGATTGGGGCTTATGGCTTGCGGCGCAGGGGGTGCGCTGGCGTTTGTGGAGTCTGGGCGCTCAGGGCAGCCCGCAAATTTACGGTCAGCCCACTCTCTCGGCACGCTGGCGCGAATCGCTGCGCCAATGTTTTGTTGCCGTGTTGCTGCCGCCGGAGTATGCGCGGCAGATTACGCAGCAGCCCGCGACGCAGACGCAAGGTCATGGGCAGGCCCAGTCTACCCAGCTTTCACAAGGCAAGGCCATTCTGCTGGCCCTGCTGTTTGGCGACCGGCTGTACCTCGACCAGCAGACCCTCAACAACTTTGCTGCTGCCACACTGGTGCACAGTCTCGCACTCTCCGGCCAGCATCTTACCGTGGCGGGGCTGGTGGGCCTGTTATGCGTGCTTGCAGCGGCCCGCGCACGCCCCGGCATATATCTGCGCCGCCCCCGCGCCGTGTGGATACTGCTGGCCACAGTGCCGCCCGCCATGGCCTATCTGTGGCTGGGCGACGCCCCGGCGTCGCTGTTGCGGGCGGCGGTTATGCTGCTGTTTCTTGCCTTTTATTTTTTGCAGGGCAAGCCGCGCACCACTCTGGACGTGCTGTGCGCGGCCCTGCTCTGCATCAGCGTGGCTTCTCCCCTGAGCATGCTGGATACGGGTCTGCAGCTTTCGGTGCTGTGCGTTGCGGTTATCGGCATGAGTTTGCCGTGGATGCGCCAACTGGCTCCGCAACAGGACACGCCGGAGCATGGGCCGCGTGAACGCGTGCGGCATGCCCTGTGGGCGCTGGCGCGTATTTTTATGGTTTCGCTGGGCATCCAGGTGGCGCTGCTGCCGCTGAACATGCTGCTGTTTAACAACATGGGGCACTGGTTCTGGCTTAATGTGCTCTGGTTGCCCATTGCCGACATGCTCGTACTGCCCGCCACCGTGCTTGGCCTGCTGCTGTCGGCCATTGGTCTGGAGACGCCTGCGCGGCTGGTGCTCGATACGGCGGCCCTGCCCTGCCAGTGGCTCACGGACGCGCTGGCCTGGCTGGCGCACGCAAACCTGCTGCAGCCGCCTGCCCTGCTGCGCCCCCACTGGACAAACCTGCCCGCCTTTGCCGCTCTGCTTGGGGCGCTGGCCTTCAAAGCCGGACGCACCCAGTTGCCCCAGGCAGCGCGGCGTATGTTGCTGGCAGGGGCGCTGCTGTTGTGCGTAGGCCCCGCCCTGCGCACGGCGGAGCGTCTTTCTGACCATATCCGTCTTGATGTGCTTGACGTGGGTCAAAGTCAGGCCCTGTTGCTGCGGCTGCCCGGCCATGTACGCCTGCTGCTGGACGGCAGCGGCAGCGCCTCGCCGCGTTTTGATCCCGGTCAGGCGCTCGTCGCTCCGACGCTCGCCTACAACGACGCGCCACAACTGGCAGCGGTACTCAACACCCACCCGGACCTTGACCATATGGGGGGGCTGCTGCATGTGCTGCGGGTCTTTCATGTTGACCATTTGCTGGAGAACGGACGCGAAGGCAAAGGAAGCTGGGGAAAACTGTGGCGTGCGGCGCGGCAAGAGCACCATAGCCGCCCCCTCATGCGGGGCGACGTGCTTGTGCTTGGCGATCCGGCCCAGAACCTGCGGCTGGAGATCCTGCACCCGCCGCGCGACGAACAGGCGGCATGGCAGGGCAACGATGCGTCAGTGGTGGCCCGGCTGACCAGCAGTGGCAGAGGGCTGGCAATTTTTATGGGCGATGCGGAACGGCCCGTGCTGCGCCGCCTGCTTGAAAACGGCGACGACCTGCGAGCCGAGGTGATTGTGGCCCCACACCACGGTTCGGCAACCGGTTTTTTGAAAGAATTTTATGCAGCCGTGGGACCAGGCCTTGTGGTGGCCTCATGCGGCTTTGAAAACCGCTACGGCTACCCGGCGCAAAGCCTGCGTGCATGGTGCGGGGCTGCTGGCGTACCATTGCTGCACACCGGACGGGACGGGGCCGTGCATATTGTCTGGCCCGCAAGCAGCGATGGGTTTGGCCCATACAGGGTAACTACCGGGCGGCCATAACCTGCAGCGGGGTTAAACTCTGGTACGGGCAAAAAGTCAGGCACAACACCTCTCCCGGCTATTTTTTGAGCCAGGAATCCACCAGCTGGGGATTTTCACGCATGAAACGGCGGGCATTCTGCACCGGGTCCGTTCCCCGTTGCTGGTTCCAGTCCATCAGGCGCTGCAGCTGCGAGGCGTCGTCGTAGTGAAAATTGCTCAAAAAAGCCCAGGCATCCGGGTAGTCTTTTTTCAGCCCGATACGGCCCACCTTAAAAATGCTTTCTTCGTTGCCAAGGCTGCCAAGCGGGTCATCCAGATAATGCATCGGCCAGCGACTGAACATCCAGTGGGGCGACCAGGCAGTTACCACTATCCACTCCTGTTTTCGGATCGCCTCGGCCAGGCTGGAGGTCATGCTGGCGCTGCTGCCCGCCGCAAGCTGCAGATGGCTGATCTCATATTTTTTCAGCGCCTTGGTCGTGAGGCGCATCAACCCGGCATCGCGGTCGATGCCCACGATACGCCCCGCGAACTTGTCGGCGTTGACATCCAGCTCGTCAATGGAGCGTATCGGTACATAGTCTGGCACAGCCAGCCCCAGACGCGCACCGCCCACAAGTTTGCCCAGGATTTCCACCTGATTTTTGACCTTGGCGTACATGTCGGCGTGGGTATCGGGCAGCCAGGCCGTGACCATGGCGTCGGCCTCTCCGCCCGCGATACGGTTCCACAAGGTCGGATGGTTTACCGGCACCAGTTCCACGCGGTAGCCGAGCTTGTCTTCAAGCACGGCCTTGGCCAGATTGCTTGAGGCAATGGCGCAGTCCCAGTCCACATAGACAATTTTCAGCGTTTTGCGGCCATTGCCCGTCGCAGACGCCAGCGCCGGGCAACTTCCAAACATTAAAAGCACCAAAAGGACAATAAGAAAACTGCGCGCCATTGCTTCCTCCATATTTCCTTTGCCTGCCCAAAGGCCGTATTTGAAAGAGGCAACTCCATTTGCTTGGCATGATAGCAAGTTCATGGACAGCTTCAAAGCTATTTCATGCACGCGTCGACTGACTGGCGGAGCGTACACGCAACCGACTTGCTCATGGTTTTATCAATGCCGCGATATGAATGAAAAATCAGCAGCGAGCCAGCGGCAGTTCGTCCCAGCAGGTGGTCATGCGAGGGGAGCGGTGCTCCTGCCGCATATGCCAGGGGGCGTCGCCCATGCCCTGTGCGCCAAAAATAATCGTATCTCGCCCAAACCTGCCGTTTATGGCATCCAGCGAGCGCATGAGGCGCTTGCGGCGGCCATCGCCGTCGGCATCCTCGCCAGCCGCCAGCGCCAGCAGGCTGCCCTGCATGGAGTCGGCCCGTTCAAGCCCGTAGAGCATGACCCCGGCCTTGGCGTAGGCATAGCCGCTCAGAAAGATGCGATCAAGGCCCTCAAGGGCCGCTTGGATAAACTGCTGACTGTCGGCTGTGGGCACTGGCAATGGGCACTGGGCAGTCTGGTCGTACAACCGCTCGTGAGCCGCCGCCTGACCAGGACGCGCCGTGCGGATATGCACGGCAAGCCCGCTTGCCACCAGCCCCGCGCGCCGCAGCCGCGCTGCCGCCCGCACCGCAAAGGTGGACAAGGCCTGAGCCAGCATGGCCTTGTCGTGTATGCGGTGTGCAAACGACCGGGTGGACATGAGGGTTTTACGGACAACGGGCGCGGTTTCGTTGCCAAGGCAGGGGATGCCGCGCAGCTCCAGCGCTGTACGCCAGCCGGTAACCGTAAGCAGGCGGCGCAGCATGACGTCGTCGGCGTTTTTCATGTGCAGGGCCGTGCGTATGCCTTCGGCCCACAGCCGCCGGGCCTGTCGCCGCCCTACGCCCCAGATGTCCTCCACCGGTGTGCGGGCCAGCACCCGGTCTATGGCTTCCTCGTGCCGTGCAAGCGAAAAAACGCCCTCGTAGGCAGCGTGTTTCTTGGCCACATGCGTGGCAATTTTGGCCAGCGTACGTGTCGAGCCCACCCCGACGGACACGGCAATGCCCGTCCAGCGCTGGATGCGTTGGCGCACATCCCTGCAAAATTCCGGCAGGTTGGCCAGCTGGGGCGCATCGAGCCTCATAAAGGCCTCGTCTATGGAATACGGCTCAACCTGCTGGCAACACTGCTCAAGGATGCCCACCACCCGGGCGGAAATATCGCCATACAGCGTATAATTGGAAGAAAAAACAGCGGCATTCAGATCTTGCAGCCAAGACCGAAGCTTGAACTCGGGCGCCCCCATGGGAACGCCCAGCTCCTTGGCCTCCGCCGAACGGGACACAATGCACCCGTCATTGTTTGAAAGCACCACCACGGGCCGCGCAGCAAGATCTGGTCGAAACAGTTTTTCGCACGAGGCGTAAAAATTGTTGCAATCCACAAGGGCCCACAGTGATGCGGGCGATTCACAGCTTGTGGACGACATAGGTAACAACCCCCCAGATATGCACAAATTCGCTTTCTGTAATATCTATGGGCTCAAACCGGGCATTTTCCGGAGCCAGCAAAATGCGGCCCTCGCGGTGCAGCAGCCGCTTGACCGTCAGCTCGCCCTCCAGCGCGGCAATGACCACCTTGCGGTGGATCGGGTCAATGGACCGATCCACCACCAGCAGGTCGCCGTCGTGTATGCCGGCGCCCAGCATGGACTCGCCGTGCGCCCGCAAAAAAAACGTGGCCGCCTCGTTGCGCACCAGATGGCGGTGCAGGTCAAGCCTGCAATCCATGTAATCCTCGGCGGGCGAAGGAAAACCGGCCTCGACGGGGGCAAGGTACAGGGGCGATCCCGCACGGCTATCGCAGACTGCCGCCGCTGGAGCCACCAACTCGAGTGAAGACGAAATGAAAGCCATACCGCCTCCTTGGAACGGGTTGCGCCGCGCATGGCGCGACGGGCTGGCTGATGGGCGCAACCGCAGCGGCGCCGACAATAAGCTTTTAGCTTATTTTACCCTTGCAAGCAACGCCTATGATTGATACATTGAAGGAAAAGCTGAAACTACCCCGCCGAAAACGTGCGCGGAGACACCATTTTGCGTGCGATGCGAGGAGCGTTATGCCGGAAAAAACTGATTTTAAAGAAACATTGCATAGACTTATGCAGGCCCTGAGCGTTGTGAGCGATGCGGAACTGGCCAGAGCATTGGGCATAACCCCCCAGTCGGTCAGTGGAGCGCGTAAACGCGGCGACGTTCCACCAGCGTGGATACAGGGCTGCGCCGCGCAAACAGGCGTCAACGCTCACTGGCTTTTTTTCGGCTGCGGGCCCATGCGCCTTCCCGAGGCGGCTGACGGCGAGCTGCCAAGCATTCAGGCCGATTGCGAGGCAGACCTCATCAGCATACCTCTTGCCGAGGCCAGACTTTCCGCTGGCACCGGCAGCCTTGAAGTAAATAGTCACAGCCAGGGCAGTTATGCCTTCCGGGGCGATTTCTTGCGGCGCAAGGGCAACCCCAGGCGTATGGTGCTTATGCGGGTTTCCGGCGACAGCATGGTTCCTGAAATTTTTGACAACGACCTGGTGTTGCTTGACCGAGGGCAAACAGAAATCAGCCCAGGGCGTCTTTATGCAGTTGGGTTTGAAGATGCCATCTACATAAAGCGCATAGACAAACTCCCTGGCAAAATTATACTGCACAGCGTCAACCCGGCGTACCCCCCAGTGAGCCTTGACCTGCGCGGAGACTGCGCGGATCAGTTCCGGGTCATTGGGCGCGTGCTCTGGTCTGGAAGGGAATACAGGTAAGAAGGCTTGCGCAAGGCTCAGCCCACGCGTACACTTTCTAAATATCCGACTTAATTGCCAAGGAGTCAGGGATGTCGCTTGCTCGTCAATCCTTCGCAACTTTTTTGACCAATCTGGCCGCAACTGTATTTTTTGGCGCTGCGCTACTTTTTGCAAACCAGACACTGGCCGCCGAGGCTGCATCGCAGGCGGTAATTGCGCAACCCGGTGCGGAAGCGGCCGCCAACAACGCCGAGCCGCAGGACCCGGCCCCGCCGTCAGACAGCCTGTTCAGCCAGACCTATCAAGCCTGCATGGATGAAGCCGCAGGCACAACCACCGCCATGCAGGACTGCATGGCCGCAGAGCAGGAACGCCTTGAAACGCGCATGGCGGCCCAGCGCAACCGCGTGGCTCCCACGCTGAACCCTGAACGCGCCAAAGCGTTTACTGAAGCCCTTGGCGCATGGGATACGCTACGCAAAAGCGGCTCGCTCGCCATGTATGACCCGGACGGAGGTACGCTTTCTCCGCTTATGGCGTCACTATGGTATCTTGAGCAGACCGCGCGCATGGCGCGCTGGGTTGACGGCATGCTTGAAAATGCCGAACCCTAACTGAAATATTTGTACTTGCCTGGCTTGCGAGGCATGTCTTCCAACAGCAGTATGCCGCCAGGTTTACTGCTGTTTTTTAATGCAGACAGGTATGGAGCAACGAAAATGCACGAGCAGCGGCCTAACGGAAGCCCGCGCCAGGTCGCACGGCATCAAAGAATCAAACACGATCTTGCGCGACATTATATGCCCCCCTCTAAGAGCGTGACTTGGGGCGTGATGAGCTATGTGGCTAAAGCTGACCTGCACCGGGCACATGACCTGCTGCGCCTGAGGCACCAAGGTAGAGGCAAAATGCTCCGCTCCACTTTCTGTTCGCAATTCAGCGGCAGCTGTGCGGGCTTGGGGGAATATTGCGGCAGCAGCGGTAGATGACCAAACTCAGACAAACCAGATTGCCGCCCAAGGAGCCCTGCAGCGCGACAAGGGCCAGACAGACCTGCATGTTTGACGTTTCTTATACATCCCGGGGTAGCCCATATTTGAAACAGTACGGCAACGGGAAGGCAAATACCCAGTGCTGCACTGTCGAGGCAAAGAGTCGGCATAATGCATTGAAGAGACGTCAGGGCACTCGCCTGCGCTAAGACGCAGTTGCAACTGCAGGCTCTTGCAAAAGCACCGTCAAAAAAAGGAATGCTGTTTGGGATTAAAATTGGACAGTTGCTTCTACAAGGCAGACAAAACGACAAAGGGGCGCTCATGCGCCCCTTTGTCCATATAATGCAACCTCAAAAGCAATTACGCTTCAGCGGTTTCTTCAGCCTTAGGCTTGCGGGTACGCTTGGGCTTTGCAGGGGCTTCTTCAGCGGCCTTGGCTTCCGCAGCGGGAGCCGCTTCAAGAGCGCGAGAAAGCTCAATAATGGCCATGGGGGCGTTGTCGCCCTTACGGGGCATGGCCAGCTTAAGAATACGGGTGTAGCCGCCGGGCACGCCGGCGAAAACGGGACCGATCTCGTCAAAAAGGCGCTTAACCAAAGCGTGATCGTTCAACACACGGTAAGCCTGACGGCGGGCGTGCAGGTCGTTGCGCTTGGCAAGGGTGATCAGGGGTTCCACCACCCGGCGCAGCTCCTTGGCCTTGATTTCCGTGGTGCGGATTTTGCCGTGGATCAGCAGGGCCTTAGCGAGATTGTGCAACAGGGCCTTACGGTGCGCAGGCGTACGCGAGAGTTTCCTGCCGGAATTGCTATGCCTCATTTTGCTGCTTCCTTTTCCATTCCTGATATTTCTTGTCGAAGGAATCGACCTTCATGCCGAAGTCAAGGCCCATGTCCACGAGAACACCCTTGATTTCATCCAACGACTTGCGACCAAAATTTTTGGTCTTGAGCATTTCCGCTTCAGAACGCTGCACCAGCTCGCCAACCAGAGCGATGTTAGCGCCCCTCAGGCAGTTGGTCGCACGCACCGACAATTCGAGATCGTCAATGCTCTTGTACAGATGCTCGTTAATTTCGCCGCTCTCGCCGCTACCGTGCCGCATATCGCCAGAAACGCGCTCATCAAAATTGATGAAGACAGAAATCTGGTCTTTGATGATCTTGGCACTGTAGGCAATGGCGTCCTCTGGGGTGAGGGAGCCGTCGGTCCACACTTCCAGCAACAGACGGTCGTAGTTGGTCATTTGACCGACGCGAGCCTGCTCCACGGTGTAGGCAACCTTGCGCACAGGGGAGAAGCTGGAGTCCAGCCTGATGACGCCGATCTCGTCGGTCAATCCCTCGTGCATATCCGCAGGCACATAGCCCTTGCCCATACGAGCCTCAAACTCCATCTCAAGCACAACGTCCTCGGTAAGAGTGGCGAGGTGCTGCTCGGGGTTGAGAACTTCCACATGCTGGTTGCCCTGAATGTTCCCGGCGGTCACCGGGCCCTTCTGGTCAACACGCAGAGTAATGCGCTGCGGTTCGTCTGTATCCATGCGCAGGCGAACCTGCTTGATGTTCAGGATGACATCGGTGATGTCTTCAAGAACGCCATGAACCGTGGAGAATTCATGTTGCACACCGATGATTTTCACCGATACGAAGGCCGCACCCTGAAGTGACGACAAAAGAACCCGGCGCATGGCATTACCAACGGTGGTGCCGTAGCCCCTTTCCAGCGGTTCACAGATAAACTTGCCGTGAGTAACGCTGGCGGTCTCTTCTTCGCGCATGATCTGGTCGGGCTTTACAAGCTCGGACCAGTTGCGTGCATTTATAAGGCGTTCGCCCTGTTTTATAAGCATGCGAACCCCCGCTTATTTCGAGTAAAGTTCGACAATCAGCTGCTCGTTGACGGGGAACTGGATATCGTCACGCTGCGGCAGCGCCTTGACTGAGCCCTTGAATGCTGCGCCGTCGGCTTCAAGCCACGCAGGGCAGCCACGGCGGGCAATAACTTCCTGAGCTTCTGCAAGCACAGGAATCTTGCGATTCTTTTCAGGCACTTCAATGCAATCCCCCAGACGCACCTGCAAGGAAGGAATGTTCACCTTGCGGCCATTGAGGGTAAAAATGCCATGACGCACGAGCTGACGAGCCTGGTTGCGCGAATTGGCAAAACCAAGGCGGTACACCACGTTGTCGAGGCGGCGTTCAAGAATAACGAGCAGGTTGGTACCAGTAACGCCCTTCTGCATTTCGGCCTTCTCGAAGTAGCCATGGAACTGGCGTTCGAGAATGCCGTAAGCGCGGCGGGTCTTCTGCTTCTCGCGCAACTGAACAGCATATTCGCTGACCTTCTTGCGCGCACGGCCATGCTGGCCGGGAGCGTAGGGACGACGGTCATATGCGCACTTGTCGGTGAAGCAGCGGTCGCCCTTCAGAAAAAGCTTGCAGCCTTCGCGACGGCACATGCGGCACTTGGCTTCAGTATATTTGGCCATCTATCTTTACCTCTTACGGTTTTGGCGCGGTTTACGCAAGGCGCAAACTAGACGCGGCGGCGCTTGGGCGGCCGGCAGCCATTGTGCGGAATGGGCGTAACGTCGCGAATGAACGCCACCTTGAAGCCGATTGCCGAAATGGCGCGCATGGCGGCTTCACGACCGGAACCGGGGCCCTTAACATAGATGCCCACGGTACGCATGCCGTTATCCTGAGCCTTGCGAGCGGCCGTTTCAGCGGCAACCTGCGCAGCAAAGGGGGTGGACTTACGCGAACCCTTAAAGCCGCTCTGGCCCGAGGAGGCCCAAGAAACAGCATTGCCGCGCGTATCCGTAAAGGTGATGATGGTATTGTTGAACGAAGCCTGAATGTGGGCAATGCCCACCGGCACGTTCTTCTTTTCCTTTTTCTTGACCACTTTCTTGGGTCTGGCCATAATTAACCTCTAAATGGAGCTTGTCAGATTTGTTTTCCGCATTGCGGAAAAATCCGTTCGTCCTCACGGCAGCACTATTGCTGCATTCGCTTTACAAACTGCGACAAGCGCAGCCGCGCCGCTACTTCTTCTTGCCTACGGCGCCGCGGCGGGGTCCCTTACGGGTGCGGGCATTGGTGTGCGTGCGCTGACCATGCACGGGCAAGCCGCGACGGTGACGCAGACCACGGAAACAACCAATATCCATAAGGCGCTTAATGTTGCTGGAAATTTCGCGACGCAGGTCGCCTTCCACCTTGTAGTTTTGTTCGAGTTCCTTACGGATCTCGTTAACTTCGTCAGCGGAGAGGTCGTCGATGTTACGCTCCCAGTTGACGCCGGTGGTATCCAGAATTTTCATGGCCGTAGTGCGGCCAATGCCATAAATGTAGGTGAGCGCAATGTCCACCCGTTTGCCGCGAGGCAAATCAACACCTGCTATTCTCGCCACAATTAGTCTCCTGCCCTAGCCCTGGCGCTGCTTGTGCCGGGGGTTTTCGCAGATAACTCGAAGCACTCCCTTGCGCCGGATAACCTTACACTTGGGGCATATTTTCTTGACGGAAGGTCTTACTTTCATACCTCATCTCCAATAAGAAACCATTGCATTGACCAAATAAAGATCCGGCTTGCGGCTTCGCCACGATAGAACAACAGGCCGCAGTCCTCGAAATTGAGGACGGGAACGGAAATCTTTATCCAGCTTTACCTCTGATGTCAACCTTCAATTGTGTGCCGGTTCAAACCACGATCCGAAATGCTGAGAATCTGCGGCCCGTGGGGGGTTATGGCGACGCTGTGCTCAAAATGGGCGGCCCACAAACCGTCGCGAGTAACGGCGGTCCACTGGTCGTCCAGAATATCCACTTCGTACGTTCCCACTGTGACCATGGGTTCAATAGCGATGACCATGCCATTTTGCAGGGTCAGACCGCGCATGCCGGGCCGGAAGTTGGGCACCTCAGGCTTTTCATGCATCTTTGCACCCACGCCATGGCCCACAAACCGGCGCACTACGTTAAAACCAGCTGCCTCAACATAATCCTGCACTGCTGCGCCGATGTCATAAACATCATTGCCAGCCCTGGCCTGTTCTATGCCAACGTACAGGCTCTCTTCCGTTACCTGCATGAGCTTGTGGATCTCGTCGCTCACCTTGCCAACAGGGAAGGTGCGTGCGGCGTCGCCCACAAAGCCTTCAAACACAACGCCCATGTCGGCACTGACGATATCGCCTTCCTTAAGCAGCCGCGAGGAAGGAAAACCGTGCACCACCTGCTCGTTGACCGAGCAGCACAGGGCGAAGGGGTAACCGCAGTAACCCAGAAAAGCCGGAGTTACCTTGTAGTCGGCGCACATGTCGCGCGCCAGCTCTTCAAGCCGCATGGTAGGCAAACCAGGCGCCACCATGTCGCCCACGGCATCCAGTATGTTGGCAACCATGCGGTTTGCTTCCCGCAGGCAGGCCACTTCCCTTTCATTCTTGATGAATGCGCCGTGATATTTTTTCATTATTCCATCACCATCCGCGCTTGTGAAAACCGCAGGACAAGCCTTGCAGCATGCCCGCAGCCTTCTAGAGCCTGCCGCTCTTGCGCGCCTTGGCCATAAGGCCCTGATACTGGCTGGAGATCATGTGAGATTCCACCTGATTCATGAAGTCCATGGCAACGCCCACAAGGATCAGCAAGCTCGTGCCACCAAAATAGAAAGGCACGTTAAAGTTGCTGATGAGCAGCATGGGCAGCAGGCAGACCAGTGAAATATAGGTAGCCCCCGAAAGGGTCAGCCGCGAAAGCACCACATCAACATATTCCTGGGTTTTTTCACCGGGACGAATGCCGGGGATAAACCCGCCGTTCTTCTTCAGATTTTCAGCCATATCCTTGGGATCAAAAATGATGGCTGTGTAAAAATAGCAGAAGAAGAACATCAAGGCCACATACAGCACGTTGTACGCAACGCCGTGCGGCGAAAAGAACTCAGCGGCCTGCTTCACGTAGTGGTTGGTCGAAAACTGACCAATGGTGGCGGGAAACAGCAGCAGCGAAGATGCAAAGATAGGCGGTATAACGCCCGCAGTGTTCAGACGCAAGGGCAGGTGAGAATTCTGCCCGCCGTACATCTTGCGTCCAACCTGACGCTTGGCATAGCTGATGGGAATCCTTCTCTGCGCGCGTTCCACAAACACGATGGCCACAGTAACCGCTGCCATCAGGGCCACGATGACTATCGCCATGAAGATGCTCATGTCGCCAGCCTGGATAAGAGCCACAGACTGGATGATGCCGCGGGGAATGCCCACAACGATGCCGCAAAAGATGATCAGCGAGATGCCGTTGCCGATACCGCGCTCTGTAATCTGTTCGCCAAGCCACATAACCAGCACGGAGCCAGCCGTAAAGGTAGCCATGGTAACAAGGCGGAAATGCCAGCCGGGTGCAAGAACAACCGGCGCGCCACCAGGGCTGGTCATGTTTTCAAGCCCTACCGCTATGCCAAGACCCTGCACCAGGGTGATAAGCACGGTGAGGTAACGGGTGTACTGCGTGATCTTGCGACGCCCCGCCTGCCCTTCTTCCTTAGCCATGCGCTTGATGTCGGGGCTGACCACCTGCAAAAGCTGGATGATAATGCTTGCCGAAATGTAAGGCATGACGCCCAGAGCGAACACCGAGACGTTGGACAGGCCGCCGCCGGAAAACATATCAAACAGGCTGAAAAGCGTGCCGGACATGCTTTGAAAAAACGACGCCAGCGCAGAAGCGTCAACACCCGGAATGGGTACATGAACACCTATGCGGTAGCAGCACAAAATCAGGAGGGTCCAGCCGATGCGTTTGGACAACGAAGCCTGACCCGCCATATTGTTTGCCGATCCTACTGCCATGAAACACTCGTTGCGTTTGTGCGCCTGCGGCGCAGTATGTGCGCAACGTCATTACCCGCCGTAAGGCGGGCAATGACGCCAGAAAAGCCGTGAGGCCGCGCTTGCGCGCGGCCACCAGATTTATTCAGCGGTAGCTACCGCTTCCAGCTCGGTCACATTGCCGCCAGCATTGCGGATTTTTTCCGCAGCAGCCTGGCTGAACTTGTGAGCTTCCACCGACAGGGAGCTTGAGACATCACCGCGCGAAAGCACTTTCACGGGTGCGCCCATGCGGACCAGGCCGCGGGCGTAGATGTCGTCAAGGGTGATGGTGGTCTTGCCCGGAAAGGCCGACACGAGCGCGTCAAGATTGATCACGTCGTAGGTAACCTTGAAGGGGGCGTTTTTAAAACCGTGCTTGGGCAAACGGCGCTGCAGGGGCATCTGGCCGCCTTCGAAGCCAGGGCGGACACCGCCGCCGGCACGAGCGTTCTGCCCTTTGTGGCCCTTGCCCGCAGTGCAGCCCAGACCGGAGCCAGAGCCACGGCCCACGCGACGGCGGGTCTTACGCTCTTCCGGAAAAGGAAACAGATTGTGCAGTTGCATGGTATATCCTTTGGCCGTTACTCAACAACGGCGACCATATGCGGAACTTTGGCGATAATGCCCCGGATGGCCGGGGTATCCTTGAACGTCTTGACCATCTCGCGGCGCTTGAGGCCAAGGGAGTCCAGCAGCCTGCGCTGCGCTGGCGTGGTGCCGATGCGCGAACGCACGAGTTTTACCTTGATTTCTGCCATGGTTACTTCCTCGGAGCTTCCAGCTTCTTACCGCGCAGGGCCGAAACATCTTCGGCGCTGCGCAGGGAAACGAGGCCCTGCATGGTGGCACGAAGCACGTTGTGCGGGTTGTTGGTTCCGATGGCCTTGGCAAGGACGTCGCGGATGCCTACGGCTTCCATGACGGCGCGCACAGCACCACCGGCGATGATGCCGGTACCTTCGGAGGCGGGCTTGAGCATGACGCGACCGGCGCCGAAACGACCGAGCACTTCATAAGGAAGCGTGCCTTCGAGCAGGGACACCTGAACGCGGTTCTTGCGAGCGCGCTCGGTAGCCTTGCGAAGAGCTTCGGGCACTTCCTGGGCCTTGCCCAGACCGAAGCCCACGCCGCCCTTGCCGTCGCCCACAACCACGAGGGCGCTGAAGCTGAAACGGCGACCGCCCTTGACGACCTTGGCCACGCGGTTGAGGGAAACGATCTTTTCGATTTCGCCCAACTCGTTCTGCTGAGTTTCAGTATTTTCCTGACGCATATTAGAACTCCAAGCCGCCTTCGCGGGCGCCGTCGGCTACGGCCTTGACGCGACCGTGATAAAGATACCCGTTGCGATCGAATACCACTTGATTGATATTCTTCTCCTTGGCCATCCGGGCAATTTCCTTGCCCACCATCTCGGCGCCGCTCTTATTGCAGTGCAGGCCGGCTTCGGTCTTGGAAAGCGACAGGGTGGAGGCGGCAGCCAGGGTTACGCCATCCAGATCGTTGACGATCTGGGCGTAGATGTGCAGGTTGGACCTGAACACAACCAGACGCGGGCGCTCGAAGGTGCCGTTGACTTTCTTGCGGATACGGATCTTGCGGCGCTGCCGGGATTCGTTCTTGCTGTATTTCATGACGCGCCCCCTACTTCTTGCCGCCGGACTTACCAACCTTGCGGCGGACAGTCTCGGTAACGTACTTGATGCCCTTGCCCTTGTAGGGTTCAGGCTTACGGATGCGGCGAATCTTGGCGGCCATTTCGCCCACAAGTTCCTTGTCGATGCCGGTGATGGTCAGAACCTGACCTTCAACAGCAGCCTTGATGCCGTCGGGCAGTTCAACGAGCACGGGGTGGGAATAGCCCACGGAAAGCTCGATAATGTTGCCCTTGACCGCCACACGGTAACCAACGCCGATAACTTCAAGGCCCTTAGAAAAGCCCTTGGTGACGCCTTCAATGCAATTGGCAAGAAGGGTGCGGCGCAATCCGTGCTGCGAACGGGTCTGGCGGTTATCTTCAATACGGCTGAGGGTTACATGACCGTCAGCCTGTTCGTATTTGAGCAGGGAGCAGACAGGGGTGCTCAGCGAGCCCTTGGGCCCTTTAACTTCCACAACATCCGTTCCGATCTTGACTTCAACGCCATTGGGAACGGCAACGGGCAGTCTACCTATTCTCGACATGGTGCACCGCCTACCAGATTTCGCACAGAAGTTCGCCGCCCACCTTCTTCTCATGGGCGGTCATGCCGTCCAGCACGCCGCTGGACGTGGACAAAATGCAGATGCCGAGGCCGTTCTGCACCCTGGGAATGTGATGCGCGCCAACATAAACCCGGCGTCCGGGCGTGCTTACACGCTTCAACCCGCTGATGACGGGCTTTCCCTTCTGGTACTTAAGAGTAATGACAATGTTTGTTTCGGCCACGGCCACGTCTTCGACGTAACCTTCCTGCTTGAGGATGGCGGCTAAAGATTCCTTCATCTTCGAGCGCGGCACATTCACTTCCTTGTGCAGGGCCAAATGCGCGTTGCGGATACGGGTGAGCATATCCGCAATGGGATCTGTCAACATCGAATGCTCCTGAGAGTTTTGGGGCGGGGTTAACGGCCCTATGCCGTCACTTCCCGCAGGTGCGCAGGGCGCACCACCCAGACGTTTGCACGCCTGGAAATCTTACCAACTCGACTTGCGCACGCCGGGCAGTTCACCACGAAGGGCCATGTTGCGGAAGCAGATACGGCAGATGCCGAACTGGCGCAGGAAAGCCCTGGGGCGACCACAAAGCGGGCAGCGATTGTAGGCGCGGGCGCTGAACTTGGGCTTGCGCTTGGCCTTTACTTCCAGAGAAGTACGGGACATGGCTTAACTCCTACTTGCGGAACGGCATGCCAAGCTGGTCGAGAAGGAACTTGCCTTCTTTGTCCGTGGCCGCCGTGGTGACGATGGTGATATTCATGCCCTTGGGATTTTCCACACGGTCAGCTTCCAGCTCGGGAAAGATGGTGTGCTCTTTGATGCCCAGGGTGAAATTGCCGCGCCCATCAAAACCGCGATCAGGAATGCCGCGGAAGTCACGCACTCGGGGCAAGGCAAAGTTCATGAGCTTATCCAAAAAGTCCCACATGCGATCCTTGCGCAGGGTGACGCGCACACCAATGGGCATGCCTTCGCGCAACTTAAATGCGGCAATGGACTTCTTAGCCCGGGTAACAACAGCTTTCTGGCCAGCAATGGCGGTAAGCTCCGCCATGGCTTCTTCCATCAGCTTGTTGTTCGAGCTGGCGGCGCCAAGGCCGATGTTCAGAGAGATCTTTTCGATGCCGGGCAGTTGCATGGAGGAGGAGTAGTTAAACTCCTTCTGCAGTACCGGAACCACTTTCTCTCCATATATCTTTTCAAGGCGTGTCATTGTATCACCTTATTCCATGACTTCGTTGCACTTTTTGCAGAAGCGCACTTTCTTTTCCTTGCCCTCGGACTCGATGGTCTTGTAACCGACTCGAGTGGCCTTGCCGCAGGCAGAGCAGACAACCATGAGATTGGAAACGTGGATCGGCATTTCCTTTTCCACGATACCGCCCGGCTGCTGGGCATAGGGGTTGGGACGCATGTGGCGCTTAACCATGTTGGTTTTTTCCACAAGCACGCGATCCTTCTTGCGCAGGATCTTGAGCACCTTGCCGATTTTGCCCGCGTCCTTGCCGGCGATTACCATCACCTTGTCGTCCTTGCGGATGCGATACATTTTCATGACGGTCTCCTACAGCACTTCCGGGGCCAGCGAAATAATTTTCATAAAGTTCTGGGCGCGCAGCTCACGGGCCACGGGGCCGAAGATACGCGTACCCACCGGCTCACCCTGGTTAGAGAGCAACACGGCGGCGTTGCCGTCGAACTTGATGTAGCTGCCGTCCATGCGACGCACTTCTTTAGCGGTGCGCACGATAACAGCCTTCATAACGTCGCCCTTCTTAACCTTGCTGTGGGGCATGGCTTCTTTAACGGAAACCACGATAATGTCGCCCACCGAGGCGTAGCGGCGGTGTGACCCGCCCAGCACCTTGATGCAGGCAACCTTTTTGGCGCCGGAATTATCGGCCACCTGAAGCGTCGATTCTACCTGGATCATGGTACTACCCTACACGGCTTTTTCAATGATGGAGACCAGGTGCCAGCGCTTGTTGCGCGAAAGCGGACGGAACTCCACAATTTTAACCTTGTCGCCCATACCGCATTCGTTCATAGGATCATGAGCCGTGAACTTCTTGCGGCGCCTCACATACTTCTTAAGCAGAGGATGCTTGACCAGGGTCTCGACGCGCACGACAATGGTCTTGTCGTTCTTGTCGCTCACCACAATGCCGGTCAGCGTTCTGCCCTTGCGATCTTCCAGAGCTTGCATGTTCAGGCCCTCTGTTCCTTTTCGTTCAATACGGTCTCGATGCGCGCCACCTGCTTACGCATGACTTTCAGTTCGGAAGTCTTTTCAAGCTGCGCAGCAGCGTGCTTGAAGCGGCGCTCATCAGTTCCCTGGCGCTGCGTCGGTAAGTACCGTGCGCAGTTCTTCAACGCCTCATGGAGCGCAGATCCTGGGCAGCGGCGGGGCGGCGGTTCGGTCTTTTTTCTTGGGCGGCCATTTAGATGCCCTCCCTCATCACCAATTTGATGGTCTTGACGGCAGCTTTGGAGCGGCGGCGGGTTCAGCGCCCTCAGCGCGCGAGCTCAAGGCTCACGCCCTTGATTTCATACAGCACTGCGACCGGTGTGTTGAGCGCGAGCGCACCAACCCACCGCGCGCCCTTACGCGAAACCCTGAGGGTTTCCAGAGGCTTGGCCGTAAAGGCCGTCGGGAACACGCGGATCCACACTTTGCCGCCACGCTTGATGTGACGCATCATGGCGATACGAGCAGCTTCAATCTGCTGGCTCGAAAGCTGGCCATGCTGCACGGTGTTGAGACCGATATCGCCAAATGCAATGGTGGAGCGCCCGCGTGGCCTTCCGGCCACCATGCGCCATTTCTGCCCACTTGCGGAATTTAACTCTGTTGGGCGAACAAGCATTACTGATCTAACGCTGCCGCTTTGTTCAAGGATTCACCTTATAAATCCACACCTTGACACCGATGATGCCATAGCTGCGTTCCGTGCAGACCCCTCGCCGGCCGCCGGACATCGCACAAGCCGAAGTACGATGGCCAGTCATCGGCGGGCAGGTGGTGTAATCCTGAAAGGGAACGCGGCCATCGCGGTACGTACCATTCGCGTTACGGGCGATTTCTGTGCACCAGCCAGACGCACGACCAGCCGGCAGGCTTACCTTGATGCCTTCCGCCGCCCAAAAACTTGCGGGGGCCATGCGACACGGCTGCGCCTTCATGGGCGCGCCGGAAGCGCCACGCGGCGCCTCAAGCTGCCTGGGCGGATGTTTTCGCGCCCACCAGGCTGGGCGTCCACTTTCGGGGCGACGGCATTTCCGTTCACTTCAAAGGAGAGCAACTCGCCGAACGCGAACTTCTGACACGAAGCGTCGCGTGGCGAAGCTTTTCAAATGTTCCACTTCAAGCCCTTGCCGGCGACCGAAACATACCGGGACGAAGCGCGTGGAAAGTGCATAAAGGCGGCCGCTAACCTGGCCGCCTGCACGTTCGATTTCGATTTTTGGAAACCCCGGCCGTGGAAAAATCAGGAAACCCCTTCTTCCACCGCAACGTGTGCGGATCGTGCCTGTCCTTTTCATAGCAACAAAGGCAGGCGTATTCCTTCTTGCCTGAACCAAGCGGGGTACTGCCAATTCTTGTTGTACCCAAGCCGGAAACCCGAAAACGGAGTGTACTTTTCTGAATCCCATAGCCTATTTCCTGCCCTTTCTGCGAGTATAACGGTGATGTGCTGGCTTTGCCTGCCGCTTGTGCTGAATCTTGCAGTCGCCCGCGCCCCTGAGCCCCGGCCGCCATGAAGCCGCCTTCCAGGTGGGGCCTTTCGTCTGACCACGATTTCTTTCCACCACCACTGGCATCCACATCAACGCCGCCCAGGCTGCGAAGCGCAGTTGGGCCAACGCCGCTTTTGAGCAGCGCCGAAAAGCACCGCCAGCGCGCTTTTGGGCGTAAAGCGCAGAAGGTTCATAGCCTCCTCCACTCCCATGCCCTGCACGTTCTTGGCCACAAGACGGGTCTTGCGCGGCGAAACGCGCTGGAATTTTGCAATAGCTTTAGATTCCATATCCCTACCCTACTTCTTGCCGGCCTTGGCCTTTTTATCGGCGGCATGCCCATGGAAGGTACGAGTGGGCGAAAATTCGCCCAGCTTGTGGCCGACCATGTTTTCGGTGACGAACACCGGCACGAACTTCTTGCCATTATGCACCGCAAAGGTCAGTCCCACCATTTCGGGCAGGATGGTCGAGCGGCGCGACCAGGTCTTGAGCACGCGGCGGTCACTGTTGGCCACCGCGCTGTCGACCTTCTTCATTACATGGGCGTCAACAAACGGCCCTTTTTTCAACGATCTCGGCATGAGCTACTCCTACTTCTGGCCGCGGCGTTTGATGATCAGCCGGGAAGAGGCCTTCTTCTTGTCGCGGGTCTTGTAACCCTTGGCAGGCATACCCCAAGGCGACACAGGATGACGGCCACCAGAGCTTCTGCCTTCGCCGCCGCCCAGGGGGTGGTCGATGGGGTTCATGGCAACGCCGCGAACCTTGGGACGACGACCCAGCCAACGATTGCGGCCAGCTTTGCCCAGAGAGATGGTTTCGTGGTGCACATTGCCCACCTGACCCACAGTAGCCACGCAGGTGGCAAGCACCTTGCGCACTTCGCCCGAGGGCAGACGCAGCAGGGCGTAGTTGCCCTCTTTGGCGACCAGCTGGGCGTAGGTACCGGCGGCACGGCACATCTGCCCGCCCTTGCCGGGGTACAGCTCGATATTATGCACAACAGTACCCACGGGGATGCGGGCCATCTGCAGAGCGTTACCGGGCTTGATGTCGGCCACGACGCCATTGCGCTCGTTGATGCCGGACATGATCTTGTCACCCTGCTTCAGACCAACCGGAGCGAGGATGTAGCGCTTTTCGCCGTCCGAATAGTGCAGAAGCGCAATACGGGCGGTACGGTTGGGATCGTATTCAATGTGCGCAACAGTGGCTTCAACGCCAGTCTTGTCGCGCTTGAAGTCGATGATGCGGTACAGACGCTTTACACCACCGCCACGACGACGGCTGGTAACACGACCCAGATTGTTGCGGCCGGCCTTTTTGGTAAGGCCTTCGGTGAGCGACTTCTCAGGGCGCGTCCGGGTGATTTCCTCAAAGTCGGAAACCGTCTGGAAGCGACGCCCCGCGGAGGTCGGTTTCAGCTTGCGGACAGCCATGATTACACTCCCTCGAAGAACTCAATTTTATCGCCCTGGCGCAGCGTAACATACGCTTTCTTCCAGCCGGGCTTACGGCCTACAACGCGACCCTGGCGCTCCCTGTTCATGGGGGCGCGGCGCACAACGTTGACCGCTTCCACTTTAACGTCAAAAGCCTTTTCCACGGCCTGCTTGATCTCAAGCTTATTGGCCAGTGTGTGGACCATAAAGGCCACCTGCTGGGCTTCGTCCTTGATCAAGGTCGTCTTTTCGGTCAGCAGGGGCTTGAGCAGAACAGAAGTGATTTCCATCTTACGCCCCCTTCTTAGCGAAACGCGCCTGAACAGGCTCGACAGCGCCTTCAAGCAGCACAAGCTGCTTGTGCTTGAGGATTTCAAGCACGCTAAGGCGATCGACAGTGGTCAGGGTGAGACCCGGAATATTGCGGGCCGAACGGGTCAGCGCGCTGTCTTCGGCGGGCGCCACGATGAGAGCCTTGGAAAGGCCCAACGTGTCGGCAACCTTGGCAAAATGCTTGGTTTTGGCTTCGGGCAGTTCAATACCCTTAACCACCATCAGGGTTTCGCCAGCCAGGCGGCTCGAAAGGGCCATCTTCATGGCCAGGGCGCGCACCTTGCTGTTAACCTTGAAGCTGTAATCACGCGGGCTGGGTCCGAAGATGATGGCACCACCGCGCCAAATGGGCGAACGGTTGGAGCCGGAACGGGCACGGCCCGTACCCTTCTGCTTCCAGGGCTTGACGCCGCCGCCGGAAACCAGCGCGCGGGTCTTAACCATGTGCGTTCCTGCGCGCTTAGCCGCCATCTGGGCACGCGCCACGAGGTTGAGGATTTCGGGCCTCACCTCGATTTCGAACACGTCGGAAGCAAGCGTAACTTCACCGCTTTCCTGCTTGTTCTGGTCATATACTTTAACGGTAGCCATTGCTGCTTCCTCTACTGCTTGCGGATCAGCACCAGCCCGTTCTTGGGGCCGGGCACGGAACCTTTGACCAGAATGACGTTGTCCTCAGGACGCACGTCAACGATGGTCAGGCCCAATTCCGTAACGGTTTCATTGCCCCAATGGCCCGCCATTTTCCGACCCTTAAATACGTGGCCAGGAAAGGTGTTGTTACCAATGGAACCATTGTTGCGGTGCACCTTTTCGCAGCCGTGGGTGTCTTTGGAACCTGCGAAGTTCCAGCGACGCATGCGGCCCTGATAGCCCTTACCCATGCTGGTGCCGGTAACCTTGACCTTTTCGCCAGCGGCGAAAATTTCAACGGTCAATTCCTGACCCAGCTCCTGCTCCGGCGCGCCCGAAAGGCGGATTTCGCGCAGGTGACGGAAAAGTCCCTTGCCTGCCTTGGCAAAATGCCCCTGCAAAGCCTTGGGGGTGTGCTTTTCCTTAGCGGGGGTCATCGCGATCTGCACGGCGTTGTAGCCGTCAGTATCTGCGGTTTTGACCTGGGTGACGGGGCACGGACCGGCCTCAATCACCGTGACAGGCACGGCAGCGCCAGCGCCGTCAAATATGCGGGTCATACCGAGTTTGCGACCCAAAATTCCCATTTTCTCAGCCATGACTGCCTCTCGCTAGAGCTTGATTTCTACGTCCACACCGGCGGGCAACGAAAGCTTGCCCAGCGCGTCGACGGTCTGCTGCGTGGGTTCCAGGATATCCATGAGCCGCTTGTGAATGCGCATTTCAAACTGCTCACGGGACTTTTTGTCCACATGCACGGAACGCTGCACGGTGTACTTGTGAATGTTGGTGGGCAGGGGAATTGGTCCCGCCACGCCGGCACCGGTATTGCGCGCCGTATCCACGATTTCCGCAACGGCTTTATCCAGAATGCGGTAATCGTAGGCTTTGAGCTTGATCCGAATGCGATCGCTGCTAACTGTCGTCATTGTGCCTACTCCGTTTGCAAAAACATCCCGCGCTGCCCTTTGGGCTACGAGCGCGGGCTCCTTCACAGCATACGCGGGCCATGAAGCATGGCCCGAAGGCCGACCTCACCCTGGCAAGGAACGGAAAAACGGAGCAACGTAAGGGGTTGCGCTAATGCGCGCATCACGCCTGAATTTTCAGGAAAGATTCGGAAGATTGGACGCCTGAACGCGCCTGCATCATCCGCGTGATGCTCCCCGGCGTCGCTCAGGCCAAGCCACTTATAGAAAAGCGGCTAGGCGGTCCCGCAGGGTCACCAAATGGGGGCTATCCCCCCCTACCTTACAGCCCCGGGTCACACGCTGCCGTTGGCTGCGGTGGGGTCCGTCTTTGGGCTGGAACGGCTCGACATTGTCCGGCATTCGGTAACGCCTGCACATGTCAAAACCTTAAACGGCCTGTAAATTTGTCCGTTTACGGTACATCAGGATGGACTCAACCCACCCTTCCCTGCCGTCCAGGGAACGCCGACAAAAAAAGCTCTTTGTCGCGCGGAGATTCTTTCTATCCAAGTTACCCTTGAACGTCAAGACATTTTCGCATTATTTTTGTATGCTCAAGCTGCATCCCGCGCGCTACCCACCTATACCACTTGACGTGGAAACCTGGCAACCCTACAACTGCAGCGCACGCCAGTTTTGGCCGTAAAAACTTTTTTGACGCTACGATCCCTTTTTTGCGGCATAAGCGGTGTTTGCGGCTCACGTGCATTTTTTCAGGAGTAACGATGGCTACAGTAGACACTGCAAATAGGGCAAAGTTAAATTCATATCAAGACACTGTCATTACATACCTAGCCAAAGAAAACGGGCATATTCTTGTGGTCAGTGACGATCAGGCATTCTGCACCCAGCTGCGCCTGACCTTGGCCAAGGAGATGGGGCTTACCGCCCAGAGCATATTTACGGCCCTGGCCGACCCGCGCCTGATGCTGCGGGAGCTGCGCGATATCATGGCCCGGCATCCCGCCCCTCTTGTCTTTATAGAGCGCAGCATTGGCGGTCGTGACCTCAGCTTTTTGGTAAGCCAGATCAAGCAGGCCTTCAGCGCGCTCAAAATCATTGTACTCACGAGCGATGTGCAGCGCGACCGGCTCATGCTGCTGCACGAAGTCGGCGCTGACAACTTTATTGCAAAGCCGGTTTCGGCCAATACGCTTATTGAAAAAATGGCCTTTACCCTCAAGCCGCAAAGTAAGCTTGGGCAGGTCATCGATATGGCAAAAAAGCTGCTCGCCATGAAAAAATACGACATGGCCCTCACTGCCTGCCAAAAGGTGCTCGCCCTCAAACCGGGCAGCGCGGCGGCGTTTCTGGTTATGGGCGATGTTTTTCGCGCCACGCAGCAGTACGACAAGGCCCGCATGGCGTACGAATCGGCCGCCAAATCCGCAGATCTGTACCTGGCCCCCCTGCAGCGCCTTGCCGAAATGTTCGAAGAAATTGGCGATATCCCCCAGCAGGTGCGCTACCTCGAAAAACTCGACTCGCTTTCGCCGCTCAATGTAGACCGCAAGGTCAGCCTGGGCGAGGCCCATTTTGCCAATGGCGACATGGATAAAGCAGAGGCTTTTTTTGAAAGGGCAGTCGTGCAGATGAACCGCGAGGCAGCCGACGGGCTCAGCGCGCTTTCGAGCCGTATTGCAGGCATCTATGGAGAGCGTGCCCCCGAAATGGCCGAAAAGTTTCTGCGCAGCAGTCTTGAGGCCAAGGGCAAACGCCTCGGCAGGGGCGATCTGTCGCTCTTTAACCAGCTTGGCATCAGCCTGCGCAGGCAGGGCCGCTGGCAGGACGCCATTACCGAATACAAGCGCGCCAGCAAAATCGCCCCCGACGATCCCACGCTCTATTATAATGTAGGCATGGCCTTTGCCGAAGGCGCGGATTTTCTTCAGGCCAAGGCCAACCTGGTAAAAGCGCTGGATCTGGAGCCGGAAATGGTCAAGACCAACGCTTCCATCGCCTGCAACTTTGGGGCAATATTTTTGCAGTCGGGCGATCGTGACCGGGCCGCCCAGTTTTTTTCGCAGGCGCTGGAAATAAAGCCCGGCATGAAGCTGGCCCTGCAAGGCCTGCAACGGGCGCAGACAAAAAGCTAGGCAAGGGCAAGCGGCGTTTGCCCTTGCCTCATGTTACATTTATATGGCGAATAAATATTAATTTTGCCGCGTAACATTGCCAACCTTAATGTTATGTCTTATTTTTGAGAGATGCCGTGCATTGCCCTTTGGGGGCAATGCACCACGCAATCAGTATATCCCGCAGAGCAGCGTCACTGTTGGCGCGCTCAGCGTAAGCGACTGGCCCTCGTGTAAGGAGAGTTCATGTTCGGTTTTCTTTTCAAAAAATTCTTCGGCAGCACCAACGACCGTTACTTGCGTAAACTCCGCCCCATGGTGCAGCGCATCAACGAGTTTGAGCCGCAGATGCAGCAGCTGTCGGATACGGACTTTCCCGTCCGCATAGCGCAATACCGCCAGCAGGTACAGGATGGCGAAAAAACGCTGGACGCACTGCTGCCCGAAGTGTTCGCCCTCGTGCGCGAAGCCTCCCGACGCAAGCTGGGCATGCGTCACTACGATGTGCAGCTCGTTGGCGGCATTGTGCTGCACAAGGGCAAGATTGCCGAAATGAAAACCGGCGAAGGCAAAACCCTGGTGGCGACCCTGCCCGTGGTGCTCAACGCCCTGTCGGGCAAGGGCGTGCACGTGGTTACGGTCAACGACTACCTTGCCAAGCGCGACTCGGCCTGGATGGGCCAGCTGTATGAATTTTTGGGCCTGAGCACAGGCGTTATCGTGCACGGGCTGGACGACGACGAACGCAAGGTAGAGTACGGCAAGGACATAACCTACGGTACCAACAACGAGTTCGGCTTTGACTACCTGCGCGACAACATGAAATTTTACGCCAACCAACTGGTGCAGCGCGGGCACAACTTTGCCATTGTGGATGAAGTGGACTCCATCCTCATCGACGAAGCCAGAACCCCGCTGATCATTTCGGGCGCGTCGGACGAATCGGTGGGCATGTACCGCACTGTGGACGATATTGTGCGCCAGCTCACCCCCGAGCACTATACGGTAGACGAAAAAGCGCGCACAGCCATGCTTACCGACGAGGGCGTGGCCCGTTGCGAAGAACTGCTCACGCTGGACAACCTTTTTGACCCGGCCAACATCACCGCCCAGCACCACGTGATGCAGTCGCTAAAGGCGCACCTGGTTTTCAAGCGCGATGTGGACTACATCGTTCAGGACGACCAGGTCATCATCGTAGACGAGTTCACCGGCCGCCTCATGGCAGGCCGGCGCTACTCCGACGGCCTGCACCAGGCTCTGGAAGCCAAGGAACACGTCACCATCGCCGCCGAAAACCAGACGCTGGCTTCCATCACCTTCCAGAACTACTTCCGCCTTTACGAAAAGCTTTCGGGCATGACCGGCACGGCCGATACCGAAGCTGTCGAATTCCACCAGATATACAACCTTGAGGTTGTTTCCATCCCGCCCAACAAACCCATGATCCGCAAGGATCACCCCGATCTGATCTACCGCTCCCGGCAGGAAAAGTTCGACGCCATTGTTGAGGCCATTGCAGAGCTGCACAAAAACGAGCAGCCCGTGCTGGTGGGCACCATATCTATTGAAACGTCCGAAATGCTCTCGCACCGGCTGGCAAAGCTCGGCATTCCCCACAGCGTGCTCAACGCCAAACAGCACGAAAAAGAAGCTGAAATCGTCGCCCAGGCTGGCCAGCGAGGTCGCGTGACCATCGCCACCAACATGGCCGGGCGCGGCACGGACATCATGCTGGGCGAAGGCGTTGTAGATCTTGGCGGCCTGCACATTCTCGGCACCGAACGTCACGAGAGCCGCCGCATCGACAACCAGCTGCGCGGCCGCTCAGGCCGTCAGGGCGACCCCGGCTCATCGCGCTTCTACCTGTCGCTCGAGGACGACCTCATGCGTCTCTTTGGCTCGGACCGCATCAAGGGGCTCATGGAAAAGCTGGGCCTGCGCGACGGCGAGGCCATTGAAAACGCC
>JGI20225J20221_1000873_pt1 | contig 40140 bp, 41 predicted proteins | sample BioMet4_FD_20221 | JGI IMG/M metagenome (IMG submission 20221)
AGTTACCAAGGATTTTAGTCTTTACCGCCTATGTAAGGGAAGAAACATCTTCGTTTTTTTGCAAGGCTTCGGGCGGAGGATTACTTACATTAAGTCCTTCAGATGCAGTTACCGCAGGGAGTTGGGCGTTTTAGCTATTAATTGGTTTTGCGATCCGTAGCTTAGCTAAAGTGTGTCGGGTTCAAAGTCGTTAATGATTCCTAAATTTGCTTGTTCATCTTCGCCAAGGCTTCGGGCTTTTTGATCTTCGGTGTATAGGCCAAAGGAAACCCATCTAACGAAATATACTCGCCTAGCACTATTAGTTTTCCCAATTTTTATACCGACATGATCAGCAGTGACCGGTACATTAATCTCCCGTTTCGCACCTATAAAACATCGGCATCTCGGGTTACATAACTTCTCAGGCCGGCGTTTGACATATTGCTTTTTCAATAAAAACCTGGAGTCGAATTTTCTTTGCTACCGAACTCTCTTTCATAAGTTATCCGACCAGGCATTAGACTGCGCTGGTATTTCCCCGGATCATTCTTTCGGACGGGGCCTTCCTTCGATAAAGAGCCCGTGACGAGGGAGGCCGTTGCCCACGTTTCCATAGTAAAATTACCGGCTTTATATAACCCGCGTTACAAAGGACCATTTTTTGGTTTTTTAGCAAAACGGCTTTTTTCGACGTTCCGTTTAAGACCGGATCGTCGGCCTGATTTGTCTCTCTACGAGTTTTTATACGATTATGTTAAGTAGTTTACTTGTACTTCAAAGTCATTGATACATTGTTCCCATTCTTGTGTCAAACCGGCGAACGCGGTAGCCTGATCGGTATCCCTGGCGTTCCTTGTTCCGTTCTGATTTCTCGGCACAAAGCTTACTTTCTACTTCAGCTTCCATTAGACGTTCACAGAGCCATTTGAGCATAGATTGCATCGGATCTTCCTCTGATATAAATTTCATTAGCATTTTTTCAAAAGATACGGTAGAATTTAGGTAAGCCATCATTGTTCACTCCTTATTGGTTTGCTCGCTACTTACCTTTTCGGAGTTTTGATGGCTTTTTCCTTTTTTTACTTTTGCGAACTTAATTGTACTCTATCCCCTTGATTTTTTGTTATATTATTTATAATACATATAATTTATATCTTGCACAACTGCATATCATTAGGCAGACACGACGCCAATGGCAATAGATACTGCCAGCATAATCAACGTAATCCCAAAAGCCCAGGGAAATGTTTTTTTCTGATGTTCACCAAGATCAATCCCAGCTAATGCCACAAGGAGGAAGGTTCCCCCTGTCAAAGGACTAATAGGGAAGCCCATATTCATCTGCCCTAAAAACGCAGCCCGGGCAACTTCTACAGCAGGAACGCCATAGCTTACACCTGCTTCTGCCAATACCGGCAATACACCAAAATAGAAAGATGACGGATCAAAAAGCAAACTAGCAGGCATACCGATTATACCTACAAACAATGCCATATGCTGCCCCAATGAAGTCGGAACAACGGAAACAATAGCATTGGCCATAGCCGTAATCATACCGGTATTGCTCATTACACCTACCAATGCCCCTGTTGCAAAAACGATACCCGCCATCAAAAGAGCATTTTTAGCATGTTTATTCATAATATCTTTTTGATCTTTTACCTTTGGATAATTAATCAAAAGAGCTACAGACAAAGCCAGCATAAATGCTACAACGGGCGGAATCTTATCTGAAATAAGAGAACCAATAGTTATCACAACGAGAAGCATGTTGACTGGTGCCAGTTTTGGCCGTACAAATCTTTTTTCCTCTTCTGTATCCATATCCTGAAATTCCAAACTGCCACCGGCTAAATTAATTTCGCCGATTCGTTTACGTTCACAAACGCCAAGATAATAATCAACAGCTAAGATGCATATCCCTCCTACAATAAGCGGGATAAGCAACGGAGTCCATAAATCTGCTGGTGTCAAATGCAATGATACCATCGCCCGCTGCGCAGTACCTGCCCAAGGTTCTGTATTCATCAAGCCGGCGCTCAGTGCAATGATTGTCGCCAACGTTGTGCGCCGCATGCCAAGGGCATCATAAAGAGGCATCATAGCTGGAACAGCGATTAAAAAGGTTACAGCCCCATTGCCATCCATATGAACCATCATAGCCAATATTCCTGTGCCTACACAAATCTTGACAGGGTCTCTTCCGACTAGACGGAAAATCATGCGAATAATAGGTTTAACGGTTCCTGCATCAATAATAATGCCAAAAAATAATGTAGCGAATATGAACATAGTTCCCATCGGTGCTACGGATATGAGACCTTTTACAATAAATTTAAATGTATCTAATCCAAAGCCGCCTAACAAGCCAGTGATAGTTGGAACCAAAATCAAGGCTGGAACCGGTTCCATCACTTTTTTCATAATCAGGACAACGGCGGAGCAGACCGTAATAAAGCCAAGTAATGCGATCATATAGTTCACTCTCCCATAGATAATATCATAATATTTGTCTAAACAAGAATAACGCGTTGCTTAATTTGTGAAATTTATTACTTAGTATTTTAAAAAATTGCGCCTTATTTTAAGCCCAGTATATAGCCACATGCAAAACAAATGGTTACATGCAGCTATATGTTAGACTCGCACTTTTTGATAATACTATTTTACAAAATAACTTACTTCCTCATCGTTCATCCCCAACACATCTACTAATACATCTGTTGTATCTTTGCCAAGGACAGGCGCTTTTTCATAGGTGTACGCATCAGCCTCCGTCATTTTGATAGGATTGCCGGTAACACGCATTTTCCCTTCAATAGGATGATCGACTTCACAAATCATTTCCCGTGCTTTCGCAATATGTTCATCGTTTACAACATCTGCTACTGTATGGATAGGCGCACAAGGAACACTGTGTGCACGCAGAATATCAATAACCTCTTTCGCAGTGTGTTGTTTTGTCCAGTTTGTAACTAATTCATTTAATTCATCTTTACGAGCTGCCCGATCTTTATTCAACTGAAATTTTTCTTCTGCAAACCAATCAGCATGATCGGTAGCTTCACAGAAACGTTTCCAAATAGCATCATTTCCTACACCAATAACGATCCAGTTATCGGAAGCTTCAAAAGAATCATACGGATAAATAAATTCATAACGATTTCCCGCTCTTTTAGGAATACGATTTTCTACCATATATATTTCAGTTATCGTTTCCATCGCACTAACTGAACAATCCACAAGTCCTACATCAACACGTTCACCATGATGCTGTGAATTACGTCCTTGTAAGGCTGCTAAAATACCAATACAGCAATTCAATCCACCTAGCACATCACCAATGGCTGTTCCTGTACGGGTAGGAGGTGAATCGGGCCAACCGGTAACACTCATCATACCGCTCAGTGCCTGAGCAATAACATCATATCCCGGAAGCAGCCGATACGGCCCTGTTTGTCCAAAACCAGAAATAGAGGCAAAGATGATATTAGGATTTAATTTTTTAACTGCATCGTAAGAAAATCCCATTTTTTCAATGGTTCCAGGTTTGAAGTTTTCTACAAATATATCTGATTTTTTTATAAGTTCCCGTAACACATCTTTTGCTTTATCATCCCGAAGATTTAAGGCAATACTTTTTTTATTTCGATTTAAATTAGCATAATAGGCACTGATGCCTTTGTCAAAAGGTGGATATGCACGACTGTCATCACCTTTACCCGGTGTTTCAATTTTAATGACTTCAGCACCCATATCTGCAAGAAGCATTGTACAATAGGGACCGGAGAGTACCCGGGTCAGATCAAGTACTCTGATTCCCTTTAACGGTTTTGTCATAATGACAACGCCCTCCTCTATTCGTCTACTTCAATTTCCATACGAAGCAATGCTGCTTCCATGCATTTTCCTAATGTATCTAATCGCAGCGAACGAGTTGCTCCCCCATCGAGTGCATGATGCATAACAAAATTAAATCCATCGAGCTGAGGCAGTTCATACCGGATAACGTCACCGAAAACAAGTCCTTCAAAATGGCGGCGTACTGCAGCCGCTGTCAGCTGTTTTTCCATAGCAGCATAATATTCAGGCTTTCTTGCATAGATACAAATATTGGATGTATCACTTTTATCTCCACAACGACCATGTGCAATATCTTTTAATTGGACTTTCATTATTTTAGACCTCCTCAACATAGCTTGTTAATTTAACGGCATCTCTCGGAATCAATGTAGGCCAGAGAGCAAATACTTCACTTGGTTTCGTGCGGCCGCCGAAGAAACAACCTTGAGCTGGACCATTCAAATTGCTTACAGGTGCAATTTCCGGTGTCAGTTTCAACGCTTCCGCTTTGGTTTCCGTCATAATAGCATAGCGAAGAACCACTTCATTTAAATCAGCTTCTATTTCCGGTGCAAGCGGTCCATGCAGCGCATTCAATCCTAAATAATCAACATGTGTACGAATAGCTTTAAGCCCTTTCATCGCCATGCGTTTGTCAAGAATTTCAGCTGCCATTTTAGCTTTTTCCAACGCATTCGGCCAGCTATAGGGAAGATATGCAATATTCCGATACCCTTCAAGGTATCCTACACAAAGTTTCAATGTATCTGGTGCAGGGTGACCGGTAACACCGTTAACGGCAACGTGATCACGTTCAATTTCAGCTACAGTAATGTTACTGAAATCAGCTATTACATCAGGTGTAATATATTTTGATGGATCGTGGATTTCATACATAAGTTGTTCTTTGACAGACTGTGGCGTAACTAAGCCACCGGTATTGCGTGTCTTCGTCAAAACCAATTTTCCCGGTTCACTGATTTCAGCAATCGGATACCCGAGAAATTCCGGCCGTGGAACATTGCGCCAATCATAATCATAGTTGCCGCCAGTTGCCTGCGCCCCGCATTCACATAAGTGACCCGCTAAAATGCCTGTTGCTTTAGCTGTCCAATCATCTTTTTTCCAGCCAAATTCATGAATAAGGGGAGCTTCAAACATAGCGGTATCCGTGGACCGTCCCAAAATAATAATATCTGCGCCGCCTTCCAAGCATTCCAGAATAGGTTCCACTCCATAGTATACATTGGCATTTACCATATTGGGAAGAATCCGATCAATATTTTCACCCGTATCCATATGAGCCATGGAAATTCCCTGTGCCCGCAGTTTAGGAATGATATCCTTGACATCATCGCCAAGAACATACCCCACTTTCATGTGCAGGCCACTTTCTTTAATGGCTTCTTTTACTTTTTCTACACATGACTTTACATTCATACCGCCGGCATTCGTAATAACTTTTGTCCCTTTTTCTTTTAAATCAGGAAGCATGCTCTTTAACGCTGTAATAAAATCACGCGCATATCCTGCTTCCGGACGTCTTTCCTGCTGCCGGCGCATAATGGATAATGTAAGTTCCGCCAAATAATCACAGGCAATATAATCGACATTGTCCTGTTTTGCCATGGTAATCGGCGCATCGTTCAAATCGCCCCAGAACCCTTGGCCGCCACCAATTCTGATTGTTTTCATGCTGATAACCTCTTTTCTCAAATTAAGTCTACACCATTTTTATATGAAATTATCGTGCCAACTAATACATGCATTAATGTAATATTTCATAGACTTAGTATTCATCCTATTTTTACTTAAAAAATGATAAAAAATATCTCTTGACCGATTGTTTACACTGTATATACGGCCAAGAGATATGTATACTTTTTATACATAATATTGTTTACTTTGTATATATTTCATTGTCAAATCCATATAACTTCCATTTTTTATAAAAAGTGCGTCGACTGATTCCCAACAAGTCCATCGCTTTAGTTTTATTGCCGTCTGCTTCTAAAAGTGCCTGCCGCATTCGTTCCCGTTCCATATTTTGTATATCATTCTTTAACCTTTGAGCCGGTCGCAAGGGTATAGATATCTGAGATGTTTTCGGTAAAGTTTCCATTGCTTCAGAAATTCCATTTTGTATATCTTCCGGTAAATCTTGTATCTGCAATTGACGTGTTTTACAAACAATAACAGCATATTCAATACAACTTTCCAATTGACGTACATTACCCAGCCAAGGAACTTTTTGCAAATGACCGGCTGCTTCCTTTCCTAAATACACTTGTTTCCCATATTTATCATTAAATTTACGAATAAAGTATTCTGCCAAAAGTAAAATATCACCGCGTCTTTCCCGCAGTGGAGGTATCACGATTTTAAAGGTATTAAGGCGAAAATATAAGTCTTCCCGAAATTTTCCTTCTTGTACCATTTGTTTTAAATCACGGTTGGTCGCAGCTATCACTCTTACGTCTACAACATCCGCATAATCCGAACCAATTTTTTGAATCTCACCCGATTGCAGTACTCGTAAAAGTTTAGACTGCATAAACAGCGGCATTTCCCCTATTTCATCGAGAAAAATCGTTCCCTTGTGGGCAAGTTCAAATTTACCTATTTTGCCGTTTTTTGATGCTCCTGTAAATGATCCTGAAGTATACCCAAATAATTCACTCTCAAAAAGACTTTCAGGAATCGCCGAACAATTCAAATTCACAAAAGGCTGACGGCGGGNNCCACTAATACTTAATATTGCATTAACAATAACTTCTTTACCTGTACCGCTTTCTCCTTCAATCAGTACTGTCGCATCTGTAGGCGCTACTGTTTTAGCTAATTGCAGACAATGAAGAAATTTTTCATCCCGTCCAATGACATGTGAAAATTCCGGAGGTATCGTCATATTTTCCACAGATACGGCATTAAATATGGACTTGCTGAGACGCTGCGTATTTTTGAGTTCACGGCTGATCATATATACCTCGGTCATATCTTTGAAAACAGAAATAGCACCAATAAGTATATTATCACTAATAATAGGCGTAATATTAGCAAGTATCCGCTTACTGCGAGATTTTACCTGCACAAGTGCATTAACGCGCGGTTTTTTATCCCGCAGCGAGTCCAATATAATCGCATCCGGTTCAATCTCGCTCATCAGCTTATTCAAGGCTTTTTCCCGTCGAACCTGTAAAATTCTCAAATAAGCATCATTCAAATATATAATTCGCGAGTTGCTGTCAACAATAACAACTCCATCGCGAACACTGTCCAATGCCTCCATCATCAGCTGTTGCGTAATACTTTTCAGTTTTTGACTTTCTGTCATTTTTTTCACCCATCTTTATTGTCAAGCCGGATTGATGATTCCTTGTTCGATTTCAAAAAGATGAACCGTATCTGTTTCTCCAGATAGCTCCTGTTGCACTTGCTGCGCAATTTCGCGTGTTTCGTTTGAACAAGTAAACAAAAATATCTGTTCCTTTTTTCCCAAATCCGCAAGAAAATGCATCGCTTCTTTTTGCCTTTGTTCATCAAATCGGACAAGAATATCATCCAGAATCAACGGCATCGGTTCTATTTGCTGTGCAAACGCCATCGCCAAACCAATGCGAATCGCTAAATAAATTTGGTCCCCCAAACCACTGCTCCATTGTTTTTCTGGAATGCGCCGTTGATTTTCATCAATAGCAAAAAGCTGTCTGCCGTCAAAAGTAGCCTGCAATGTATACCGCCCCTGCGTCATAAGTCGGAGATAGTCCCCTGCATTGCGAATAACCAATGGCTGGCGAACTTTTTCATAATACGTTTGTGCCTCGCCTAATATATACTGTGCATACATCATTGTCAGCCAAACATCAATTTTCCCATCAAGAATCGTTTTCCTGTTTTCTTTTTCCTGGAGCATTTTGCTGTAAGTATCACTTTTAGCCATTTGGCTAAGCCGTTCAACAATGCTGCCACGACGTTCAGCAACAGCTGCCATCTGTTTTTCAGCTTCAGCAATCAAACTTTCGCATTGGGATATTTGCTGCTTCCAATATTTCATATCATGCACCTTAAGTTCTCGTCGTAAATCGCTGAGGTTCTTATCGTTTTTTGCAATAAGGCGAATATGTGCTTCGGATTGCTCATACACTTCCTTATATTGATGAAATTGTCGAAATTTTAATATCTTACTGCGAAAATCTCCTTCCGAACGAGCTCCGGCAGCTTGCATTAATTCCCGCTGTTGATGAACTCGGATTTCCTTGTCTTTTATCCAACGAGCAATTTGTTCTTCTCTATCCTGCTGCTGTTTATCTTGTTCCTTGGCAACTTCTGCCTGAATCCGAATATCCTGCCAGCGGCGATACATAGTCTCTATACTTTGCGGTGTAACTGTTTCAGATACATGAATTTCTCGGAATACCTGCTCAGCATCATCCCTTAATTGAGAAATTATTTTTTTCCAATTTTCCTTCTGTTCCATCCAATCCTGATACTCTTTAGTGATGGTACTCCATTTTTCCCAACAATCCTTTGCTGCGGGAACCTGGGCTGCTCCTAAATTCATTAGCCCACTTATTTGTCGCCATTTAGACCAGCGTTGTTCACTATCCTCCAAATTTCTACGGCATACTTTTCCATCATCCTGCCATTTTTTTACCATCGAATCATATATCACTTGCTGTTGTTTTTCCCATTCTCCTTTTGTTTCTCGCGTTTTCCACTCCATGTACTGCTTACGAACTTCATCCAAGCGAGTATCCCATGCAATTTTATCACTATCCTCCGAAACGGTAATTCCTGCTTTTTCCGCCAGTGCTGAAATATGTCCATGCAAATACTCCAGTCTGCCTTTTAATTCTCCTATCTTTTCAGGTGCTCTGTTCGTGCGCGTATTTTGTTTCCAGAAAGCTCCGACAGCCAATACACCACAAACTCCGGATCCTATGTATCCTGCAGTCTGGTCAAGTCCATATAAAATGACGCCAACAGCCAGTACAGCCGCCGCCAATATTAATAAACCACCGAACCACAAGAAGGCACGCGACGTTTCTGCCGGTTCCTCCTGCAACCATGTTAATTGTTCCTTAACCTTGTCTTGTTCTATCAAATCCTGCTGAATGTGATTCACTGCCGAACCAATTTCCTGCCACTCTTCTTTTGTCCGTTCCGGAGTCCCTTTATCATCGGCAGGTAATTCCACACCAACATTTTTCGGTCTTGAAGCTTCCCATTTTTCCTGTTCCTGACGATATAATGCTACATCTGTAGCTACGGCTTGTCCCGTTTCCCAATCAACGACACGGGAGATTTCACTGCCACCGGTCCAGCCATTCATAGATTTTTTCAGTTGTTCTATTTCCAACTTCCAAGAGGCTTCTTTTTGTTGAGAATTGGCAATTTCTTCTTCCCCTTGTTTCCATTGCGGAATCTGACGGAAAAGGTTCTCCAACTGACTCCCACAAGCAATCCATCGATTCCATTCTTCTTTATACGCAGAATTTTTCTGTGAAGCTTCTTCAAGCTGTTTTATTTGATCATCAATTTCACCAATTTTAGTTTCCAATTCGTTCCAGCGTTGTGCTCCGTTTTCCGGAAACTGCGAAACTTCTGACAACGCCTGCATCTGCACCAATGCATCCTGCCCCCGTTTATAAACTTCCCACGCTGCAATCGGCATAGAAATCTTTTCTATTTGATGTTTTGTTTCAGTGATACTGATACGTATACGATTTTCTTCTTCATGTGTTTCCTGTTCCTTAGCTTGTAAATCGGCAAATTCAGATTCCTCATAAGCCAAAGAGTAAATATGCTGATCATACTCTTTCTGCTCATTCAGAAGAACATTGACCGTCTTTTTCCCTTGTGGTGATGCCACAAGAAGCTCTCCCATGAGACGAATCAAATCGCGCCGAGTCACACCCATGCGTACACCGCCCTCAACACTAAAAAAATGGCTTCGAACTTCATCATTAGATAATATTTTAAATCCCTGCAAATCTTCTAATCCCATCGCAAATATTTTGTCATAGGTCTGGCGATCCAAGCCATGCCACCACAAAGTAGAAGGTTCTTCATGCATGGTATCATCGCCAGTAGAAATATACGACTCTTTCTCATTGCGATAAATTCGATATTCCCGGCCATTCATGCGACGGATGTCCATATGACCGTATAACCCCTGCCAATCGCCGCGTAAATATCCAAAAAACATAGACCGGACATATTTCATAAGAGTCGTTTTGCCACTTTCATTATGTCCATGCATAACAATAAGCCCGTTTTCCGGCGGATTCCAAGTAATATTATGATAAATTCCAAAATCTTCTAAATCCATTTGTATAATTTTCATGTATATTATCCTCTTCTATCTTCCAACAACCGCTGCATTCCCAACCATTTTGCCTTTTCAAAAGCTTCTAGGAGACGATCATCTGAAATATGCCGGCCATAAGTTCCCAGTCGTTCAAATTCCGGACGTTTTTCGAGTATTTCCCGCAGCATCTGCAACTTTTCTTCCTGTGGCAATCCATCTATTTTGTCAGATACATTCAAATAATCACCAACCATATCCGGCAATTTGCTGCGTTCTTCTTGATTAATTTTAGGACGAGCCATATTACGAACCCGTTCTACCATGACAAATGCATATTTTCCCTGTTCTTCTTCCCGCCAACTATCAATCCAATACTGAACTGCTTCATCATTATTTATAACTTTGTACATACTGCCTGATCCGGTAAAATTAACCGTCAGAAAAGTCGGTCTGCCAATTTCCTTTCGTATTTTTTCTTTAGCCAGACGGACTGCTTCTCTAATTTCAGATACAGACTCAATCGTATCGATCGGTACGCTGATACTCTCCCAGCGAACAATACTGGTATCTATAAACTGCAGTGACGTTGTTCCATAGGGACCCACTTCAGCATAGTAGCATCCATGGACACCCGTTTCTGTACAATCCAATCCTTGTGGACTGCCGCAGTATACAATCCATGGTTTTTCCTGCAAGACCTGCGGAGTATGAACATGCCCCAATGCCCAATAATCCATTCCGCTGTCTTTCAAACCATTTAGCGTACAAGGCGCATATGTTGAGTTTTCTCCGCCGACCTGTGTATGCATCAGTCCAATAGCATAATGATCATCTTCGCGGCGTATATACTCTCTAGCAAGGTTGTCTCTTTCTTCACTATGCGCATAACTGCGGCCATAAATTTCTGCCCGTTCCTCACCGTCTATCAGTAAAGGGATTCGTTCAACTTGTTCAGCACTAAATACATGTACATTCGGCGGCAGCGGAATTTTAGCTTTCCACGCATCCAGTGGATCATGATTTCCATGAACAGCAAACACTTGTATGCCGTGTTGTCCCAATTTATGCAGCAAGCGAACATAATCCAGCTGCGCCGTCAAATTATGTGTTGCGCTGGTATATACATCACCCGCAATAAGCACCGCATGTACTTGCTTGTCAATAGCTGCCTGAACGATTTTTTGAAATGCTCGTACCGGAGCTTTTCCAATAATGCGTTTCCACCTTTCATCGGTAATCATTATATCTTCAAATGGACTTCCCAAATGTAAGTCTCCGCAGTGAATAAACCGTAAACTTGTCGACATTAGTCTCCCTCTTTCTTTGTCCATGCATCATGAAGTACGGTGATGGCTTGTTTTAAACTATGACTAGGTATCTTTGAAAAGGAAAGAAGAAATTCTTTGCGTTCCTCTTGTTCCTGTGTTTCATAAAAAGCCTGGATTGGTAAAACTCGACAGCCTTTTTTTTCAGCTCTGTACTGCAATTCTGCCGCAGTATACGTGCTGTTCAAAGTAACCCGGCAATATACGCCGGATACCAGACTACTGACCTCTATATCTTTACCGAATGCACTAAGCAGAAGCTCCTTCATCAAATTTCCCTTTTCCTGATAATCTTTACGTAATCTTCGTACCTGACGAGCCATTTCTCCACTTCGAATGTAAGCCGCCAGTACACATTGTTCCGGAACAGATGCTCCTTGACGGAATAACCCGCGTTTTTCATTATAAAGTGCTAATAATCGTGGCGGCAGCACCATATAACTAAGTCGTACAAAAGACGGAAGTACTTTAGATAAAGAGCCCATATATATGACTCTTCCATGGGTATCCAAACCTTGCAGCGCCGGAACAGGTCTGCCATAATAACGAAGTTCGCTATCATAATCATCTTCTATAATTAACCCATCCATCTGTTCCGCCCATTGCAGCAAACGATGCCGCATCCCTGCCGGCATAATGGTACCTGTAGGGAATTGATGAGACGGGCTGACATAAACTAACCGAATCCCATTCTTTTCCAAAATATCCATATCCATCATACCGTTTTGTACGGAAAAAGGGAATATGTCATAACCACTATTGCGAAATATTTCACGCCCCAGTTTAAACCCAGGATTTTCTACTCCAATACAAGAATAGGAGCGAAGTATGTTTGTTAAAATTCCGAGCAAGGAAGGTGTTCCGGCTCCCACAATAATACTTTCCGCACTTGCATAAACACCACGGACTTGATAGATATACTGGCTTAAAATTTCTCGTAATTCCGGAACTCCCTGCTCATCATTGCATTGCATCAAATATTCTGGCTGAGAAAGAACATGATTCATATAGCGGCGCCAGACTTCTAATGGAAATCGTTCCATATCCATATCGCCACTGCCAAAATCATACCGAAAAAAGGAACGCCGTACGGTACCGGGATGGTAAATCGGTTTTTTCTGTCCATCCTCTTTTTCGCTGCCTAAAAAAGCTACCTCATAACGTGCCTTATTGCGCCTCATAATATACCCTTCACTCGCCAGTTGATAATAGGCTTTTTCAATGGTCATTTTACTGACATCCACGGTCTGTGCTAATTCACGCACGGAAGGAAGCCGATCTCCTGCTTGCATGCGTCGTGCTTCAATCTCATCCCGATAATATTCATATATCTGTACATAATATGGTTTTTTAATTGTTTTCTCTATCTGCAGCATATTATATCTCCAATTTCCACATACTATCACTTTTCTTTATTATTGATATACTATATATTGTACTCAAAAACTGGCATAGTGAAAAGAGGTAAAACATAAAAAATCTGTACTATTTAATTGTAAACCAATTTTATTTTTTAAAAGTTGACTTATGGCTTTTTTTACCGTATACTTATCTACAAAAAAAGGAGATATTCATACTTATGATTATCGAATACGCAAAAAAAGTAATGTCTGGGCAAGATATCACCCCGCAAGAAGGAAATGAACTTATTTCTGTTACTGATGAGGATACTCCGTTATTGCTGGCTATGGCCGACAAAATCCGCCAGCATTTTGCAAATAATGAAGTAGATTGTTGTGCCATCATTAATGGACGTTCGGGAAAATGTTCTGAAAATTGCCGTTTTTGTGCTCAATCTATTCATTACGATACGGGTGCCACAACCCACAAATTACTTGATTCCGATACAATTATCAACGCTGCAAGAAAAGCAAAAGCCTTGGAAGCTGCTCGTTTCTCTATAGTTACCAGCGGACGTTCTGTTTCAGAAGGAGAAGAATTCAACCAAATTCTTACAACACTGCAGCATATCAAAAACGATATAAAAATAGAAACCTGCTGCTCTTTGGGTCTTATCAATCTTACACAAGCCAAAGCACTAAAAACAGTCGGCATTTCCCGGTATCATGCTAATATTGAAACCGCACCTTCATATTTTCCCCAAATTTGTACCACTCACACATTTACAGATAAAGTGTCCGTCATTCATATTGCACAAAAGGCTGGTCTTCGACTCTGTTCAGGCGGAATATTCGGATTAGGTGAAACACGCAGTCAGCGTATAGAAATGGCTTTTACATTGAAGTCTCTTGGCATTGATTCTATCCCTTTAAATATTTTGAACCCCATCATAGGAACCCCTTTTGAAAACAACAGCCCTCTTGATCCCTGGGAAATTCTCCGAGCCTTTGCTGTATTCCGATTCATTCTGCCTTATGCCCTCATCCGCACCGCCGGCGGACGCGAAATAAACCTCCGGTCCATGCAGGCTTATGCCTTAACCGGGGGTTTAAACGGATTGATGATTGGCGATTATCTGACAACAAAGGGACGCACTATTAGTGAAGACCAACAAATGCTTCGTGATTTAAACCGCCGGACTGCAGCCCCGCATTTATGAAGAAACACACATAGCCGCAGCAACCGCCGCGCCAATAACAGGTCCCTCTTTAACAATAAGAGGCTTAACTGGTACCGGGCGAGTCCAGCCTGAATCATCGACGGCTAAACAGGCACGCATTGCATCTTGGACCATTACAATACTGCCTGTAACATTTGCTATTACACTGCCTTCAATAGCAAGCGTCTGTTCTGGAACCTCTCCACTCGGATAAAGATATCGCAAAACACCGCTGCATGCAGCGCCCGTTAACTGAGCTGACCGAATAAAAATACTAACGGCCATATCCTTCAGCCGTTCTATATCTTGCTGAATAATAATACGATGCCATAGCCGCCCCATCATAAACCGCAGTTGCTGTACATCTGTGATATGCAGTAACGCATTCATTTCCTCTGTTGTACACGCCGGAATGTCTGCGATGTCAAAATAAGTCATCGCTGTACGTCGGAAAATCTCACAAAGATAGCGACCCGCTACCATTTTTTCCAAACAATGATCTCCTGGTTTTTCCGATTCTTTGTCTACTTCCTTATCCCATTTTAATTGTCTTCCGCCATTATAATTTCCTGCTTCGATATTATAAATACGGGCTGCTGCCGCATCATAAAAACAAATATTAAAACCAGTTCCACAGATAACCGCTACCTTGGATGCTCCGCCGCGATAAGAAGATGCCAAAAGAGCCGCCGTCGTATCATTAATCAAAGCGGTCGGAATGATATGCGTCAATCCTCTCCGCCTCAATGCCTGCTGCAATAATTCGTTAATATAACGCCCTTTCATATGAGGTACTTTGATTTCTTTAGACCATGCCAGAAGCCGGGCATCTCGGATGTGATCCTGGCAAACAGCAAAAGAAAAACTGTGGCCCAGTACATACGTGCAATTTGGCAAAGCCACTGCCGCTACACAATCAGCAATAAAATCAAATAATGTCTCCATATCTGTATCAGGGCTGGTAAAATCATATTGTCCTATACTTTTCAAAGGCCGTGCTACTTGCCTTTCTATAATATAACACCGTTTTCCTATTAATCGCACACGAGAAGCTCGAATATTTGTGCCGCCCCAATCCAGTGCCAAGTAGACTCCCTTTTCATATCCCGACGGTAATCCGATGCACGCATCCAATTTGGAAAGAGAAGAAGGCCGTCCATTCATCGCATCATGCAGAGAATGACAAAATTGATCCGAAAACATTTTCAATTGTTCATCATGCCAATAAAATTGTTTTGAAATATGCGTATATTCTTCACTCATGACGGATACCTCCCATATGTATATCATACCATATTCAGAAAATGTACGAAATAAATTTTTCCACTATTAATAGTTGACTTTTCAGCAAAAAAGGCTATACTTTTTCTTAGAGTGCTAACTATAAAAGCCGCACGAAGGGGTACACCACCTAGGGTGTAATTCTTCGTGCGGCTTTTATTTTTTTTAGAAAGGAGGTTCATATTATGCTTACCATCAATGGAAAAAAAGTTGTTGCTGACGGTATCACGTTAAACAACTATCTGACACAAGCGGGCTATCAAAAGGAACGAGTCGCAGTTGAACTTAACGGTTCCATCATACCGCACAGTGCCTATGAGCAAACGCGCCTTACCGATAACGACAAAATAGAAATAGTGCAATTTGTCGGCGGCGGCTGACCCGTCATCTAAAAGACAGTTGTACCCTATAAAAAAACAAGGAGTGGTCATAATGGAAACAAACGATACATTCGTATTAGGCGGTCATGAATTTTCATCTCGTTTTATTTTAGGTTCAGGTAAGTATAATGTAGATTTAATTAAAGCGGCGGTCGAACAAGCTGGTGCAGAAATCATTACGATGGCTTTGCGGCGTGTCGAAGCTGGTCAAAAAGATAACATTCTTGATTACATTCCCAAAGGAATAACACTGCTGCCAAATACGTCTAGTGCCCGTACTGCCGAAGAAGCAATTCGCATTGCTCATCTTTCCCGAGAACTTGGCTGCGGAGATTTTATTAAAATCGAGGTTATGCGTGACACAAAATACCTGCTCCCCGATAATGCCGAAACCATCAAGGCAACAGAACAACTTGCCAAAGAAGGGTTCATCGTATTGCCTTACATGTACCCGGATTTATATGCGGCCCGTTCTCTCCGTGATGCCGGTGCTGCCGCAATTATGCCCCTTGCTTCGCCAATTGGCACGAATAAGGGACTTTCTACTCGTGATTTCATTCAAATTCTCATTGATGAAATAGATTTGCCAGTCATTATCGATGCAGGTATCGGCCGTCCTTCCCAAGCCTGTGAAGCCATGGAAATGGGTGCTTCCGCAATTATGGCTAATACCGCACTTGCCACATCTGGTAATATACCGCTTATGGCAAAAGCATTCCGACAAGCTATCGAAGCAGGCCGAGCCGCTTATCTATCTGGACTTGGCAGAGTTCGTGAAACGGCTTCTGCATCAGATCCGCTTACAGGCTTTTTAGGAGATTAGGGGGTGTTATAATGGAAGAAAAACGTATCGATCACATGAAATATTTACCGGATATGGAAATTATCGACTCTACTATGCTGGAGGATGTACTGCAATATCACGATGCTTTTCGCAATGAAGACTTTACCGCAAAAAATGTAAAAAGCGCTCTTGCCAAAACCCATTTGGAACCTCAGGATTTTATGGCTCTTCTTTCTACGGCAGCTTTGCCTTTTCTGGAGGAAATGGCTCAAAAGGCACACACGATAACGCGTCGTCATTTTGGTAACTCCATTAACTTATTTACACCTATCTATTTTGCAAATTATTGTGAAAATTACTGTATTTACTGCGGTTTCAATTCTCACAACAAAATACATCGTGCCAAGTTGTCTGATGCTGAACTTCGTCAAGAATGCACAAATATTGCTAAAACCGGATTAGAAGAAGTTCTTATGTTAACCGGGGAAAGCCGTCATATGTCCGATGTCGCGTATATCGGTAATGCCATTAAAATTGCCAGGGAATATTTCCGTATTGTAGGTGTAGAAATTTATCCGGTAAATGTAGATGAATACAAATATTTACACGAATGCGGCGCAGACTATGTCACCGTATTTCAAGAAACGTATAATTCTGACAAATACGAAACGCTTCATCTCGCCGGTCACAAACGTATTTTCCCTTATCGTTTTTATTCTCAGGAAAGAGCTATTTTAGGCGGCATGAGAGGGGTTGGTTTTGCAGCACTCTTAGGACTTGATGATTATCAAAAAGATGCTGTTGCTACCGGTATGCATGCCTGGCTTATGCAAAAAAAATATCCTCATGCAGAAATCTCGCTGTCATGTCCACGCCTTCGTCCTATTATTAATAATGATAAAATAAATCCAAAAGACGTACATGAAAAACAGTTGGTCCAGATAATTTGTGCCTATCGTTTATTTATGCCATACGCCAGCATCGTTGTTTCCAGCAGAGAAAGTCCTTATTTCCGCAACAATATTATCAAAATCGCTGCTACAAAAATATCTGCCGGTGTATGTACTGGTATAGGCGGCCATATAATAGAAGATGAACAAAAAGGCGATGAACAGTTTGAAATCAGCGACACCCGCTCTTTCGACGAAATTTATGCTGCTGTTAAATCAGAACATCTCCAGCCTGTGACCAGTGAATACATTTATTTATAAGCAGGGTATGCCATGACAAAAAAAATAAACATAAACGGACAGGCACAAACAACAGAATTTCTGTTTCTCCAAGACTTGCACCATCATTGCTTTCCTTCGGCAGATCTATCAATTTTAAACGGATATGCCACTACTGAAAACTTACCGTTGCAAACAGGTGATGACATTTATTTTATCGAAAAAAACAAATTGCCATCCCGTGCATCATTAGAAGCAATGATGTGTTCCCGTCATACTCCTCATGTTCACGAGAAAGTAAAGCAAGGAAAAGTTGCTATTGCCGGACTTGGCGGCCTCGGTTCTCATGCTGCTATTTTTTTAGCACGTACCGGGGTAGGTTCACTGCATCTTGTCGACTTTGATACTGTCGATGTCAGCAATTTAAATCGACAAGCTTATAGAATCAATGATTTAGGTAAACAAAAAACGGCTGCCCTAGCTGCTCAGATTGCAGAAATAAACCCATTTATTCATGTACATACAGACTTTGTCAAAGTGACTAGCGAAAATGCTGCTTCTCTTTTTGCAGATGATTGCATCATCTGTGAAGCTTTTGATAATCCGGCTGCCAAAGCGATGCTTATTAATACAATATTAACACAGTGTCCCAAAAAATATATTGTATCTGCCTCTGGCATGGCAGGTTACGGAAACAGTAACGATATTCAAACACGAAAAATTACAGACCACTTTTATCTTTGTGGTGACGGCACACAAGGTGCCATACCCGGGCGGGGTCTTATGGCCCCCCGGGTCGCTATTTGTTCCGCCCACGAAGCTAACCTGATTGTAAAACTTCTGGTAGATATTTTACCAGATGCTGCACGTTAGTCTATGCATTGACTCACCTATGATATTAAGGTATAGTATTATATATAAAATAAACTTGCAATGAACAGGTGATATAACGTGCAAAATATACTTGCCATAACGAACCGCACATTAGCTCCCAACAGTTATTGGGAACAATTAGAAAAAATAGCCGCATCGGATGTAAGCACCTTGATTCTGAGAGAAAAAACACTAAATGAAGAGGATTACATGACATATGCCCGGCAAGCATTGCAAATCTGCAATGCTCACGGAAAGACGTGCATTCTCCATCACTTTGGGAAAACAGCTATTCAGCTTCATGTTCCACGATTTCAATGTTCCTTGTCCTATCTACGGATTCATTCTTCTATTCGTTATTTTATGACTACCTTAGGAGTTTCTGTGCATACGGCAGGAGAAGCAAAAGAAGCAGAAGAACTTGGGGCTACCTACATCATGGCCAGCCACATCTTTGAGACAAATTGCAAGCCGGATTCCCCTCCCATCGGAATCAGCGAACTAAAAAATATTTGTAATGCTGTTTCCATTCCGGTATATGCCTTAGGCGGAATTACTGAAAAAAATATTGCTGCGCTGAACGCTCTTCCTATTTCAGGTATAGCGCTTATGTCCAGCTTAATGACTTGCTCCGATATACCTGCATATTTAAGACAGCTGGACAATAACTAACTACTTGTATAGCCATTCTAAAAAGGAGCCTTCGTATGAAGCAAGCTTACATTATAATAGACATGCAGAATGATTTTATTACAGGTACGCTGGGATCGGCATCGGCACAACGTATTGTTCCCCGCATTGAAGAGGAAATTATCAAAGTAAAGAAAAATGCAGCCGATACGACAAAACTCATTTTCACACAAGATACACACGATGAGCGGTATTTGGACACACAAGAAGGAAAAAATCTCCCCATACAACACTGTCAAAAGGATAGTCATGGCTGGAATATTTGTCGCGATCTTCTGCCGTATACACTGGATGCTGTTGTTTTAGAAAAATCCACATTTGGATGCACTGCACTCATAGAAGAAGCCGTGCCTTATGATACACTGATCCTTATGGGACTTTGTACCGATATTTGCATCATTTCCAATGCACTGCTGCTTAAGGCTTTTTATCCTGAAAAAAACATTGCAGTATACAGCAACTGCTGTGCCGGAAGTACTGAAGACGCACATCAAACGGCCCTAACTGCTATGCAGGCTTGTCAAATCCATATACGATAACCGAATCACACTCTGTACCAACATATACCCGGAATAGATTGTACCCCCTATGTTATTTTTCGATTAACTATATAGGGGGTACTTCCATATTATTTTTTTGTATTATATAATAAAAAATATTTTTGCTGCATCCTTCCTTATGTAATCCTATTCCAAATAAAAATCCGTCGACATAAACCAACCCGGCATCACGTCAACACTATGTTTATTCCTATGCATATGACCAATATTTTAATTACATTTTGCAAAATAATATTGTATTTTATTTCACAAAATGATATGATAATCTATGTTTATAAAAGTTCTTATACCGAGAAAGGGATGTAAAAACATGAAAAATAAATCTTTAGTATTAGCAGCTATGTTAGCAACATGTATTACTTCTTTTGCCTTTGCAGCCCCACAGACACAATGGAACAAAGGAGAAACTCAAATTGATTTAGGTCTTTGGAATGCGAAAGCCGAATCCGGCGGTTCTACGGGCAGTAAATGGAATGTAAACGGCGGTGCAACCTACGGCTTAACCGACCAATGGGCCGTACAATATGAATATTCCGGTTTAAAGACAAAGCATGACGATACTACCGGAAATTCGCAGGAAATAAATGCTGTATATTCTCTTAATAAAAATGTTGCCGTGTATGGCGGCTGGAACCGCATTAAAAATTCGTTCAATAATGTCGGAAGCGATGAAAGTGCCCGCAATTATAACTGTACAAATAACGTACTGCAATTAGGTGTTATTGCAAAAAAATCTATTGGAAATAATTTTGATGTGTACGCTAAAGGCGCTTTGGGAACAAAAAAGACTTCCTTGTGGGAAGCCGGCATCAATTATGCTGTATCTAAAAATCTGGACGTCAATGCAGGATATCGGTATGTCAATACGGAAATTAATGATGATATCAATCTTACCTATAAAGGTGCTATCATCGGCGCCTCCTATCGCTTAGGAAGCGGCAAATAAAGTTTAATAGTAATACGAAAAAGATTTTTATGCGTTACAAAAAAGACGATGGCTGAATCGCTTTTTTGTAACGCATTTTTATAATAAATTAGCTTTAAAAAATAATCTATATGCCATAAAGATAAATTGTATCTATTACGCTATTTCTTTGTTTTATTTAAATACAAAATATATTCATCTCCCCATATTTTAAGCACCGACAAAACACTTTTAAATTTCTCGCCTACTTCACTTAACCGATATTCTACTCGGGGAGGTATCTGCTGATATTCTGTCCGAATAATCAATCCTTCCTTTTCCAGCGTTTTTAATTGACGTGATAATGTTGTGTGTGTCATTTCTTCAGGCATTCGTCTCTGAAGTTCATTAAAACGAATCGCCCCCTCAGATAAAAGATATAAAATATACATAGACCACTTTCCAGTTAATACCTTTTGCGCAGTTACATAAGGGCAACGTCCAAACAATTCCTTCTTTTCCATACACGTTCCTTTCTGATACCGGTATCAATAAATATCGTACTTGCTTTATTTATCCTGTACGTTATAATTATACTTGCAAATAACAACAAATACAACTGTATCTATGGAAGGAGATTTTAAAATGAATGAAATAATGGAATATCTAAAATCTTGCGGAACATTTTATCTTGCCACCAGTGATGCCGGACAAGCTCATGTTAGACCATTTGGAGCGGTATGTTCCTTTGAAGGGAAATTGTACATTGTTACCAATAATCAAAAAAAAGTTTATCATCAAATGAAAAAAAATGAAAAAATCGAAATATGCGGCATGTACAAAGGAACATGGATTCGAGTCGAAGGCAATGTCAAAGAAGACTTACGCCGAGAAGCCAGAGCAGCTATGATGAATGCCAACCAGTCAGTATTAAGCAGTATGTACACCGTTGATGATAATTTAATGACTGTGTTTTATTTTGAACATGGCACAGCTACTATTTATTCTTTCACAACAAATCCTAAAATAATTGAATTCTAATGTATGCTTGCAAATAAAAAAAAGCCGCCGCATATGCAGTGCTCGTATAAAGGGGACACCTCGACTGACTTCTTAGAACCTGATACGCTCTTACAAGGTACTGTTACAAAACGATAGACAGTCAATATTGCCTCTAAAACAGAGTGATACGCATGAACGATATAATAAAATATAATCTTGTTATATTTAATCGCACTTCGTTGCACTTTTGCAACAAAAAAAGTAAACCGCCCCACCCTAGACAAATAGACGGTTTACTTAAAATTTAACTTATTGGGGACTGACGGTTTATCGGTCAGTCCCTTTTACATGTTCCTTATACAGAACCGGCAAACAGCTATGATCAAAACCGCAGGAGGAGAGAGTGGAGACGATAGTAAATTGCTGCACAATAGGGCGAAGATGGCTAAACATTATACTAGTCAAATGAAAACAAAAAAAGAAACCTTACCTTATGCAGTGGCAAAGTTTCAAAATAAAAGTAAAAACAACTCTTTGGTGGGATTAGGGAGACTCGAACTCTCGACCTCCACGATGTGAGGATATGTATCGATTTTTAAGAAGTGGGGATACACGACTTTTTCCATTAATTTTATGTTGTTCTGATGTTTTAATATTATAGTTTGTCTAATATGTGCCTAAAATCCTTTGTAAGGCGTTTTTACGAATTTCATGATAAAAAGGTTTCGTGCTTGTTCATAAAAGTGGCTTAGAGGGAATTTTAGAACATGTTATTGTCTTGTATTTTACCATTAAATATTATATCAAAATAATTTTTCTCTATTAAAATTACCAAGAGATTTTTTTTGTGAATATAGATTCTTTATTGCTTCAAACATTTCATCTCTAATTTTACAGCGTACAATTCCATCAGAAATTGGATGAAAAGTTCCTTCGTGCCAACATTTCAAACTATTATGTATCCAATATTCATTCATATTGACATTGCGTATATCACCCTTAAATGCTGTCTGATTCATCATTATTTTATTAGATATAATATCTAAGTTCCTAGCAAAAGAGCTACTAATGAGCATTGTCTTGTTATTATTATCTATAAAATCATATATAATATTTTGTTCTTCAAAAGATAATTCGTCGAAAAATGAATTAAATTTTGCTTCGGCTTTACTATTTATATCTTCAACATATTGCACATGGTTATATGCGGCGTAAAAACGCATACAAACTTTTCGAATGCCCACCAGAATTAAAAATATTGCTGTGAAAACAACCAAACTACCTGCAATTTGTTGACTGACTAAATAATCAGATAATATATAGAAAAATATAATACCGGTAATCATAATTGAAATTAAAGTAATGACACTATGTTCTTCAAGAAGTTTTTTCAAAACAGTATTCAGCATAGCTCCCATATTTTCACCTTTCAATTAAAATAAACTAAATAATGTAAAACAAAAAATTTGTACTTAACTTTTTCCGCTAACCGATTTAAATGCATGATATATTTTATTACTTTGATTTGTCTATTAGATAATTTACAAACGCCGAGCAAATAACAAGCATAAACTTTGCATCAGCAAAGTCCACATTGGGTGTGTCTATCAAGGCATGTCGTATCCCATCAGCATCAGATGTATACCCATAGAGGTTATTAAGTCCTTTTTCAAATGCAGGGTGTAATTGTATTTTTTTCTGTTCATCCATTTGTTTCAATGCTTTGCCTAAACTAGCATGCTCCTGTCCAGAAATAACACAACACACAGCTTCAATGGCACTTATAGCTTCTTTAATGGAATTTCTATATTCATAATTTTTCCTATCAGATAATATCGTTAAGGCTTCTTTTATATGTGTCCTAGCTCCAATAAATTTATCAGAAATTTGCAAAGCAGATTCTATTGTATCTTTTTCTTCCTTAGATGTAATATCAACTATTTCATCATCAACAAAACGATATGCAGACAATTCTCTTTCAAATGTTATATTACAAAAATCAATAAATTTTTTACTATTCTGAGTATTATCATCATTTTGAGCCACAAATGCCACAAAATCATAGACTTCATTCCATTTACAATCAAAAAAATTTTTGCGAATAAAACCGTAATTTTCATTCCAAAAATTGCTCATGGTATCAAATGGTGCTTTAAAATAGTTTATCCATATATCAATTAAAAGGGGAAATATAGGGATAGTAGAATATCGCGTTCTCAAACAGTCATAACCTTCTGCCTGTCTCCAATAAAAAACATATAATGCATTCCATAAGCCAACACGTAAATCCATATCCATACTATCCGTTTGCAAAACACTCTTTATCGGTTTTAATTTTTTCCGTTGCGAAAAAGACATCAATGCTTTTCACCTCAAATCGAAAATATTTTATAACCTTAAATTACACCTTGTTACTGATTGTTGTCAATCATCTGGAACAAATTAGATAAATAACAATATTGCTATTTAACCGACTTCAAAATTTCTAAAAAATCTGTAGGCCCATACGTGCGTTTATAAAAATACCAGTGTCCCCCATAGCATCCTTCGTTTAAGACACAGGAACACTCACAGTCACTGCATAGTAATTATGGCTCTCGTCCTGCTTGTGAACCAAAGACAACCAAACAAACATAAACAACCGCATCAAGACTAATGTATGACATTTCGTAAAGTGTCACAACTTTTAAGTATTGACACCACAACAAAGACAACGTATACTACTGTCATTAGTAGGTGTCAAATCTTAGTGTCTAAAATGTGAAGGAGATTGATAGCATGATATACGGATATGCAAGAGTATCAAGTAGAGGGCAGGAGACAAACGGAAACAGTTTGGAAGAACAACAAATCAAGCTGAAAGACGCAGGCTGTCAAGATATTATTGTAGAACAATTTACAGGAACAACAACGGAAAGACCACTATTCACAGAACTAATTGATAAACTACAACAAGGTGACACTCTCAAGGTTACAAAGTTAGACCGTTTCGCAAGGACAGCAGGAAAAGGAAGCGAACTTGTTAAAAATTTGCTTGATAAAGGAATTTCTATTCATATTTTAAATATGGGATTGATAGACAACACACCTACTGGACGATTGATTATGAATGTACTTTTTGCCTTTGCTGAATTTGAACGTGATATGATTGTAGAGCGTACTCAAAGCGGCAAAGCCATAGCTAAGACAAAAGCAGGTTTCAGAGAAGGAAGACCACCAACACCACTGAAGAAGCTTGATAATGCTGTGCGGTTAATCAATAGTGGTTATTCCTATAAAGAAGTTGTTGATATTACAGGTCTGTCCAAAAGCACGATCATTAGGGCGGTGCGGAAAAACCGTATAACAGGATAGACAACAAATATTTCTTGACTGATTTCTTAGAACCTGATAAGCTCTTACAAGGTACTGTTACGAAACGGCAGGCGGTCAATCGTTGCCCCAAGTTAGGGGTGATGCCTATGACACTATACGATTTTTTCGCATTTGTGTTCATGGTTATTGTGGTAATTATCGCAATAAAAGCATAAGAAAAACCGCCTTCGGCTACCAACGTTAGGCGGAATTTCTTTTCTGTTTTATATTGGGGCTGACCGTTTGCCGGACAGTACCTTTTACATGTTCATTGTACACAAATTTATAGGAAATTGCAAGCAGCTATTAGCATGGCAGCAGAATAAGACAACAGGAACAACAAAGACAACCATTATCCGCATCACAAAGAAACTTTCAGAGCCTATCAGGAGTTTAGACAAGCTCTGTTGCTATGATAGTAGCTGCTTTCTTTTTAGTCATTATGTGTACCTTTTTGGTGCTGTTTGTATATTTGCGTCTGTTGGTATCTGTGAATGTATATTTTGATATTTTCATACATTATATTTACATAATAATGTCATATTGCTAATTGGGGCACTCCTTGAATAGACGATAGTCATTTATATAATGAATATGCAAAAATTCCCTTGTTCAAAGAAATAAATATCAACAACAACAAAAGACACCCATTGTGACACGAATATACAGAATGGTCATTGTGAGATGATATGAAGGACATAAAACCTTGATGGGCTTTAAGGAGCTATCAGGTAAATGATAGACAATCAATTTCCCATTGGGGCAGGACTAGGATAAAAGACACCCATTGTGAGACGATATAGAAAGATAACACCTATGTGGGAATTAAAAAAAGGTAATTGCTCCACAAATATACAGAAGGGGTAATTGCTCCACATTTAGAAGAACATAAAACCTTTGAGGGAATTAAGAAAAGGGTAATTGCTGCACGAATATACAGAAGTGTCATTGCTGCACGATATGAAGACATAAAGCCTATGAGAGAGTTGAGGAAATGAGGTAGCACGACGAATATACAGAAGTGAGTTAGCACGACGTTTTAGAAGAAAGAGATAAAAGTTATATATAGTTATAAGTACCATGTGAACATGATTGCATAATTGTTTATACATGAATATTTATAGTAACTTATCGTGACTTATGAATTACATATTGAATGACTTTAGGGTGGTGCTTGTTATTAATCATAAGCAACCACCTTTTAGTTTCCTTTTATAACTGTTTAAGGTGTGAAGGTTTCCCATTGGACGACTAAAAGGATAAACAGGGTATCAAAATAAGTACCAGTACAAGCTGACTTTCAGTGACAAATAGATACTAAATCCTGCTCATAGCTATTATAAGTCGTTTTGAGACGTAAATATAAACTGCTATGTTAATACTTTTAATATCTTTATATTGGGTGTTTGGAATAACTATCAAGCATTATCTTTAAGGGGGAAATAGTACAGATAAAATGCACATGGATACTTAAAGGTAACTCATAGGTACTATACGCTTATATGTTCCATAGGAAACTGTATGGGATATATGGGGGGCTGTTAAGTGACTTATATATCTTATAAAGGACAGAGGGTTTTATTAAATCATATTATTGTATAATTATTTCTTTTTTAATGCTTATTATGTATTTTTATACCATATATTCGCAAATGTTGCATAACATTTTTTGTCTTTTAATCAAAACCGTGCTAGATTTTAATTTTGATATACTGAAAGAAGGTGAAATATATAAAAAAATATTTACTTTATTCTCTTGACCTTACGACAAAGAACAACACAATAGGTGGATTCAAAAAAAGACACACTGAAGTCACACAACATGATCTATTCAAAGCTGTCAAAGCCGGATTGGAAAGTATCAGACGTAAAGCCAAATTAAGAAAATGGCAATATATTGTCTATGCCTGTATCAGCAACACACATTTATCAAAAGGAAATACAAAAGGTAGCTGGCATGTCCATGCTGTTTTTTATGGAAGTCCCTGCAATGCTATCGCTGAAACATTAAAAAGTTACTGGACAAAACATGGGTATGGAAATTCAATACAATGCCAACTAAAAACGTATTGGAGCGGTGGGAAAATAAATTATGTAAGAGCACAAGAAGAACGCTCCCATTTCCAAAAGGTCAATGCAGACGAAATATTTTATTCCCTGCATTTAAAAAAAGAGACAACCAAACAAGAAGTGCTCAACGCTTTATGTTCTTATGAGTGATAGCCTTCCTAATGATGTAGAGTTTTAAGGCTTTTTCTTGTCTATAAAGACCATTTGTTTATCGAGTACGTCTAAAAGACGCTGTAAGTCTTTTACAGTGAGCGAATTGCGTCTAAATTTATCTAATAGACCTGTATAATTCATATTTGCTTTAGCCGATAATTCTTTCAACGTCATTTCTTTTTCTGTTGCTAAGATTTTAATTTGCTCTTTTAAATTCATAGCCGTATCACCTCTTTATTAGTATGAACACATTATAGCATTTTTAATATTGTCTTACATCATATCTTGACAATTCGTGTATTCGCGAATATACTTATGCCTATAAAGTTCGTGTATTCACGAATATTATTTTTTATTCAAAGGAGACAACAACAACCATGACCAATATTGAAAAACAACAGACAAACACGTTACAGCAAGCCTTACAGGAACTTCAAGAAACGAAAGAACAGCTTTCAGCTTTGCAGACTACCCTACTTTATGAAATGAAACAAAAGTACGTCTACAAAGCGGTTGATACCGATCAGTATCGAACATTGCAAGACAGGAAGGAACAGTTATTGTACAAGGATATGACCAAAGACGACAAGAAGGAGTTACAACACATTATAACATTGCAGACCTCTATCATTATCCATACGGTTTTTGCAGGGGCTTATAGGGACTTTGTGGACTTACCGGACACCATGCAAGAATGTTCGTACATTAGCGATATTCTCGAAACTCTTATCAAGAATCCGACTGTCTTTGATTTTATGGAATAATGACAACCGCATCACGATAATAAGGCAAAGGGGGCGTAACTTAGGGCTATGACAAGGGCTCTTTGCTACGTCCCTTTTACTTTGTCTGTTTTAAACACGCTGAGAACGTTTATTTTGATTGTTATGTTTCCATAGGTATAAATTGTCATGAAGCATAGCAGAAATACTCTCAGTCGTTTCCAATCGTCTCACAGCATAAAAAACAACAAACTATGAAAGGGGGTGAATATAAATCATGACAACAAAAGAAATCGTTATAAAATCACCAATAAGACCGTCAATGGCAAAAGCTATTCGTGAGCATTGCTTACAATGTGGCGATGGTACGTCTATGGAATTACGGGACTGTCATTTAATTGATTGTCCTTTGTTTCCGTACCGTTTTGGTGCTAATCCTGCATCAGCTATCAAGAAATTACAAAAAACATACACCGTTAAGGTAATTGAGTAAATAAATGCACTAGAAGCGTTTATTTTGATTTTTATGTTTCCATAGGTATAAATTGTCATGAAACATATTAGAAGTACATTTTTGCTGTTCCCAATCGTCTGAGAGGACAAAAAACAACAAACTATGAGTTACCTTAACTTGTTTTTGTAGTAAGACAACAACAATCACAATTACATAACCGAAAGACACTATTAGGAGTTTACAGAAATGTAGGCTCTTTTTTTGTGTCTATTTACAGGTCTTATTTTATCGTGATATGATGGCTACAAATGGAATAGTCGTTGTATCACGCTTCTAACCTAATAGGAGTGAGTGAACAATGAACAATATTACCGGCTTGAACCTTGACAATAAAACAACAGAACAGCTTATTTCCCTTCTTACGAAGGCTACGCAACCACATTATAAAGGTGAACATATCCGCTTTACTGATTATGCTCATAGCTATTTACAAGGCAAGAAAGACCAAATAGCACTAAATACCTGTGAAAAGTACGAAGGATATTATAAGAATTACTTTGTCCCTGCTTTTGATGGTTTAATGCTTACGGATATGACAAAAGACAAGGTACAATCCTTTATCCATGAAATAGCTAAAAAACTCAAACCACCCACTATTCATGATATGATTTCTAGTGTCTTACAACCGATTTTGAATGAAGCGGTAGATGAAGGATTGACGGAACGAAACCTTGCTAAGAATGTAAAATGCCCTAAAGTACGTAAAGCAACCACAAAACGAGCCTTCACCAACGAAGAGATACGCAATATATTTATAGCTGCTAAAGGGCATTACCAATGGGGCGCATTGCCTTTGCTCTTCTACACTGGGCTACGACGTAGTGAGTTACTTCCTCTTACATGGGATGATGTGGACTTTGAGCATAGAATAATACATATCAATAAAGCTCTAGTGACGCTGAATAACGGTTATGTGTTGAATGACTACAACAAGACAGAATCCAGTACAAGAACAATCACAATGAATGAAAGCCTTGCTAAGTGCCTTATGTATTACAAGGAACACATTCAGCATAACAAAAACCATTACGTCATTAGCCAGAAAAAGACAGACCACCTAGTAGACCCCAATAACTTTAGCCGTACTGTTAGAACTTGGGTACGAAAAGCAGGGATAAAAGACAAGATAGGCATTCATGCTTTCAGGCACAGCTTCATTACCATAAGTATTGAAAATGGTACACCTTGGGTAGTTATCAAGCAACAAACAGGGCATACAAGTGATGATATGCTTGAAAGGTACCTTGATAAGAGCAAAGCTGCATCAACAAGACGTGAAGCAGACCAGCGTATCGAAGAGTACGCAAAGGAAAACAATATTTTTGATGCTAGTTCTTTAGTCTGTTAGATAAAGACAAAAAAAGAAACCTTACCATAAGTGGTGGCAAAGTTTCAAAATAAAGGTAAAAACAATCCTTTGGTGGGATTAGGGAGACTCGAACTCTCGACCTCCACGATGTGAGCGTGGCGCTCTAACCTGCTGAGCTATAATCCCAAGTGTACTTCTCCATTATAACAAGCTGAAAAAAAATTGCAAGCTTCATTTGGCAACGTATACCAAATGATTTTAAATAACAGTGTATATACGTTATTTATATGGTTTTAATTATTGACATATGTCACAAATAATCATATAATAATGCCATACCTTAAAAGGGAGGTTTTTTCCTATGCCACGTCCTCAACGTTGCCGCCGTGTTTGTTCTATGCCAAGATCAGGAGAATTTGCTCCTGCTGGAATCGCTTGTCCAAATACTATAGATACTGTAATTATGAGTATTGATGAATATGAGGTAATCCGTTTGATTGACTTGGTCGGATTAACGCAGGAACAATGTGCTTTGCAAATTAATGTTGCGCGAACAACTGTTACCGGTATTTATGATGTTGCCCGCCGTAAAATTGCCGATGCCCTCGTCCATGGAAAACGCCTGCTTATCGAAGGCGGTAATATTGAACTATGTAAACAATCCGGCAAATGCTGTAATTCCTGCCATTGCCGTTCTACACAACACATAAAAAAAGGAGATTGATAAAATGAGTGAAGAATGTAATCATGAATGTTCCAGCTGCGGCAGCTCTTGTGACAGTCGTACAAAACCAGAAAGCATGCAAGTCGCTCCACATATGGGCACTCACGTAAAACATGTTATTGGTATCGTTAGCGGTAAAGGCGGGGTTGGTAAATCCTTGGTAACCTCTTTATTAGCTGTACAAATGCAGCGAAAAGGATATAAAACAGCGATTTTAGATGCTGATATTACAGGTCCTTCAATTCCAAAAATTTTCGGTATGACCGAAAAAGCTACCGGTGATGAACACGGAATCTTCCCAGTAAATACAAAAAAAGGCATTGAAGTCATGTCCATTAACCTTTTATTAGAAGATACTTCTTCGCCCGTTGTATGGCGTGGTCCCGTCATTGCCGGCGCCGTAAAACAATTTTGGACAGATATTGTTTGGGGCGACATCGACTACATGTTTGTAGACATGCCCCCGGGAACAGGTGATGTTCCGTTAACCGTTTTCCAATCACTTCCTGTCGATGGTATCTTTGTAGTCACCTCTCCCCAGGAACTTGTTTCCATGATAGTGGAAAAAGCACTTAAAATGTCAGAAATGATGCATATTCCCGTATTAGGCCTCATTGAAAACATGAGCTATTTTGAATGTCCTGATTGTCATGAACAGCATGAAATTTTTGGGGCCAGCCATGTTGCAGAAACCGCCGAAAAGTATCAAATTCCTCATTCCATGAAGTTACCAATCGATCCGGAATTTGCAGCTCATTGTGATGCCGGTGACATAGAAAGCTTTAACAAAAATTATTTAGAAGAAACGGCTGCATATTTAGAATCTGTTTTTTGATAGTTTGGGAGGTATTATATGAAAATAGCTGTTACTTATGAAAATGGCTCTGTATTCCAACATTTCGGTCATACGGAACAATTTAAGATTTATACGATAGAAAATAATATCATTACTGCCAGCCAAATACTGGGAACCGATGGTGCCGGTCACGAATCATTAGCTGTCTGGTTAAAACAAGCCGGTGTAAACAAACTTATTTGCGGCGGCATTGGCGGCGGTGCTCAGCAAGCCCTCACCGCTGCCGGTATTACTTGGTATGGCGGCGTTACGGGTTCTGCCGATGACGCAGTAAACGCACTATTAAAAGATTCGTTATCGTATGATCCGGATGCTCGCTGCAGTCATCACGATCACGACCAGCAGGGTGACCACCCTCATCACTGCGGTCATCATCAATAAGACTCAGCACATAAAGAAAGCTATATCCCAAATGGGATATAGCTTTCTTTATGTGCTTCTATTTTTTTTGTATCGCAAAAACGTGAGCAATCAAATAATTAATTTTTTCAGGATCATGGAATAACACTGCTACCAATGAACCATCAATTTTGCCATGCTGCGCCATTCCCTGCATTATTTGGCGCACTGCATCCCGCTCCATCGTGGCATGATACGGACGTTTTTCCGTAAGTGCTGTGAAAATATCCGCCACCGCAACAATACGGGATCCTAAAGACAGTGACTCCCCTTTGATTCTGAATGGATAGCCCTTTCCATCTAATGTTTCATGATGATATGCCGCCCATACTGCAACATCCTGAAGGCCTTCAATGTTATGAAGAATGTGATACGTATAATACGGATGTTGTTTAATAATATAAAATTCTGAACTATTCAACCTGTCGGGCTTTTCCAAAATAGTGCGGGAAACCGCTAACTTTCCTATATCATGGAGCAATCCCGCAATGCGCATCAACTTCACTTCATCCGCACAAAATCCTTTTTGGCTTGCCAAATATTCGGAAATAACTGCAACCCTGCGGGAATGACCACCGGTAAATGGGTCATTCCAATCGACAACAGTTGCCAATATTTCCGCTATATCCATGACATCCTCTAAGGAATAACAAATATCTCCATATCGGCCAACACGCTTAAAAAATTCAGGAAATGCATAGGCATTGATCAAATCAAGCCAAAATCCTTCTGATTGAGCTATCCGGAGAAATACATCAACTAACTCAGGCTGAAAATATGTTCCGCTCCCTTCACGTATGTTTTCCAAAATACCCGGAACCTGATCAAAAATAAATCGTTGTGCATCAATTTGTATGGCCACATTATCGGAAAGGCAAATGATCCGACTCAACAACGGAATTTGTTTCCCCGACAATCCAGATATATTATTCCCATCCCAGCGGTCATGATGATATCGGATATACGGAGCCATATCATGAAATGCTGCAGAATCCTTCAACAACGTATATCCAGCATACGCATGCGCATATAAATCCGCACTTTTCCCCACTCGAAGTCCTGCAACTTTTTCCCAGCTGGCAACTGCTCCAATATCATGAATAAGTGAAACATGTACCAGCGTTTGCCTCTCTTCGCGTGTTAAATCCAGTTTATCGGCTACATGATCCGCGATCATAGCAACTCTCCATTGATGACTGGATAATCCACCTGCTGATAATTCTAAGGCTAATGATATACTTTGCAGTAATTGAATAGGGCTAATAAAGAAATCCATAATACCCTCCTTTACGAACCAGCGCTGCTTATTTTCTATATCCAGGACACCGACATGCCGCCGCATGATATTAGTTTATATAATGATAGTCTGCATTTTTTCTGTAAGTGCCTGCAGCCTCCACGAACGGGAAACGGGAGAAGTCAATTCTCGCTGCACCAGTTTCCGCATGCCGCTTTTATCTGATTCTTCATACGGTACATGATATATAACCACATTCGGCACATGAAGATAAGACAGCCATTCTTTTCCACGGGCGTCCATATAAGATAATGGATTGACAAACGCAGCTTTTAACGTTGTATCTTTCAATAATTGTACCACATTTTTGACCGCATATGTCCAATCCGTATCTGCCATAAAAAGATAACTATACCCTGATGATATAATAATAATTCCATAATGCCGCGCATTATACTGCGATCCTCCCATATGGATTGTTTTAAAAAATATAATCCAACTGTCGTCAGAAATCCTATCATAGTATATTTCTTCATCACGTTCTCCTATAGAAAAAATTCTGGCCCCCGATCTGCCGGGCACTACAACGCCCACATCTTCATATTGATTGGGTGGCTCCGTTATCTTAGGAATATATACATTTTGCACGGTATTATGCATAAGATAGGTATTAACATAAGCAGCATTAAAATGATCTTCATGTCGATGAGTAAATGCCAATGTTCGAATATGCCGGAACATAGATGCAGTTCCCTCTGCTGCTGCATCCATCTCATGCAGCGGGTCACTGAAAAATTCATTTTTCCCGTATAACCCGTCAATTACTATAGATAATCCCGTATCCCTCAGCCATACCCCGGCATTGCCTATAAGTGTAACCTTCATTATTTTTCCCGCCTTTTGTTATTATATATAATTAATTTAATTTATTTGCCATTATACGCTAATTTCATTTCTACAATCCGTAATACTTTCTTATCTATTTTATCCCGGGACAATTCTCCGCTGCGATAAGCCTTCAGTAATCCCTTATATACTTCCTGTTCATGCTCATAATCATGACAAACTAAAATAATATCTGCACCGGCTTTAACCGCCATGACTCCCATTTGAGAAAAAGTATAGTGTTTAGACATCGCTCCCATTTCCATATCATCCGTTAAAATAAGACCTTTATATCCGTACTGATTACGTAATATATCCGTCATTATTTTTTCTGACACACATGCCGGATAGTGCGTATCCAATGCCGGAAAAGTCACATTGGAAACCATGACAAACATATTTTTATTATCTATACGCTGTATCAAATCCCGAAAAGGTTTTAAATCTTCCTGTTCCAATTGCTCTCGTCCAACAGCTACACTTGCCCCATCCATATGAGGATCTATTTCTGCCTTGCCGATACCGGGAAAATGTTTAAGAACGCACAAAATACCTGCATCTTTGTACCCGGTACAAGCTTGTTCTGCATAAGTTGAGACCACACCCGGATCCTCACTATAAGACCGTCCATGAGATAATCCTAAATCCACAACAGGAGAAAAATTGATATTTATACCCATTTCTTTCAATTCTTTACCCGTAGTTTCTGCCCATATTTTTGTTTCTGAAGGTTTTTTTCGACCTAATTCTTGCTCACTAGGAACTTCCGGAAAATGACTGCGCATCCGCAGTACAGCCCCACCCTCTTGATCAAGCGCAATAAATGGAAAAATCCCACTATTTATGCTGATTTTTTCTTGCAAATCTGCCGTAAGTTTTTTTACCTGGTTTTGATTTTGCATATTTCGATCAAATAAAATAACATTGCCAAATTTATATTTAGCTAGTGCACGATCTGTTTTTATATCTACCACCGGGCCAGTAATACCGATCATCATTAACTGCCCTATTTTTTGAGTGTCGCTCATATGTGCTACTATCTGTTTTGCTTGTTCATTTATCGTGTGATGCTGCACCGCTGGCTGCGCCTCATTTTTTACTTCTTGTTTACAGCCGCTGAAGCAGACCGTCATGCTTATCATTACTATACTTGCAATAACTTTATTCATTTTCATATATAAATCCCCTCCCGCCAGATACAATTATATACTTTACATTATACTAAATTTTTTCTTTCCGGCAAAAAAGGGCCGCGCGGAAATGCGACCCTTTACGGGGAAACATATTTATTTATTTTCTTTCCCTACTTTAACATTCATTTTTTCTTCAAAATACTTGACCATCGCTGCCTGATCTTCATTGATATATCCATTATCATTCATCCAATCCATCACCATAAGCACAACATCCGTCATTGGCAAATCAATATCCAGATGATGAGCATAATGCTTTGCATTAATAATATCTTTGCGATGAACTGCAATCCGCGCACCTGGTTCATAATCACGGGCAAGCATTTTAGGAACTTTATTTTCATAGGCGGGTCCACCGGCAAATCCATACCTTGTTGCTTCAAACGTTGTCTGTAAGTCAATACCCGCTTTAGCCGCAAATGCATAGCCTTCAGCAACAGCAACCATATAGGCTCCGGCAATCGTATTATTGACCAGTTTGGTAACATCTCCGCTACCTGTTCCTCCCGTATACACAGGAATTCCCATACATTGCAAAAGAGGTTCTACCCGATCATAAATATCTTTATCTCCGCCTGTCATAATTGCCAGCGTACCATCAATCGCCTTCGGATTTCCCCCGCTCACAGGAGAATCCAGCAGTGACATTCCCGCAGCTTTAACCTTTTGGTACATATCAATAATAATATTCGGTGCTGTCGAAGATAAATCAATAATAATGTTGCCCGGCTTGCCATATGCAATCGCTTTTTCAATAGAATTGATAATAATAGGATGTGTTGGCAGCATCTGCATGATTACATCGCAATTTTTGTAAATCTCTGTCTGATCGCTAATAGCATGTCCGCCCGCTGCCTCTAATTCATCCAGTTTTTCTTGGACAACATCAAATCCATACAATTCACAACCTGATTTTTTAATCACATTTTTTGCCATGGGAAGACCCATAACACCTAATCCTAAAAAGCCAATTTTCATTTTGAACAACTCCTTTTATAATAATATAAACAAACAACTATAATCTTAATTTGACTGCTCTGTCACATCAATTTCTCATGTTATTGAGTGAATTTTTGATGTATTAGCAGCATCTGCATAATAAAAAACTTTCTTGTTATAAGACATACATGCGCAAATCTCTCCAGCAGATTCTTCATATGAAAACCGTACTCTTGAATTATAGTTCCAATCATAGGAACTCCCTTGCAATCATTTATAAAAATCTAACGGTTGTAAATCCCCCTCCTTCAACACCCTTTACAATCAGTTACTCTCCGCAAATAATTCATCGGTAATTATTATGATAAATTTTCATCTCTATTATACTATTTTGTAAAAAATACTTCTGTATAATCTATTACAATGTCATTATTTTATGTTATAATTTCATCAAGAACACCCGTATACTATTATCTAAGGAGAGAAGGTACCAACATGACTACCAATGATTTATTCCAGCCAAACCTGCTGTGTATTCCCGAAATATTCAAAGAATACGGTCAAAAAAAGACTTTTCAATCTGGGGAAATTTTATTTATGAAAAATGACCCTGCTGATTATTTATATTATATTATTGACGGCCGCCTGCGCGCATTCCTTCCCTATCCGGATGGCAGTGAACGTACATTATGCTATTTCTCCAATAATAACTTAGCCGGCGAAGAAATATTTGCAACACCGCCTATCCGTATCGTTTGTGCAGGGGCCATGACAAAACTACATACTTATCGGTTAGATGCCAAAACATTACTTCGAGCATGTATGAATGATGATGAAAGCATGCACGAATTACTATCTTTTTTTATGAAAAAAATAACGTTGCTGCACAGCTGGATCTTTTATGCTCAATTCATAAAAAATGAAGAAAAAATAGCATGTCTTTTGTATTCTATAACCGATGAAAATGATGATAAAGTAAATTTAACACATGAACAAATCGCTGCTGTTACCGGCATGAGCAGGGTAACGGCAACCCGGGTCATGAACAATTTAGTGGAAAAAGATATGATCATTCAAGAATATAAACATATTCGAGTATTAGACCGTCAAAAATTACGAGAGATATTTGAAGGAAAAGAATTTTACTAACCTCCTTAGGTTATCATTAAATTTTTAATGACAACATCTCCTTTAGATACAGCGAACGCCTCCATATAAAATAGGAGGCGTTCGTTGTATCTCATTACTATCTGTATCGGACTATATTTCACAGTTACTGCATGCTGCTAAATAGTGTATTTCCGCTAATAACAGTATATTGTATGTTACCATTTTCATCAAAAATTGTAACATCAGCATTCTTACCTGCTTCCAGCGATCCCATATGATCATAGACCCCTAGATCTTTNGCNGGATTAATGGTGACCATNGCAATCGTATCTGGTAAAGACGCACCTGTATTACTTAAAAAATTCATCACAGCTTTATCCATAGTCAACACACTGCCAGCCAATGCTCCATCTGCCAAACGTGCCTGTCCCTTTTCAACAAATACATCCTGTCCCCCGAGCTCCGACTTCCCATCACCTAAAAGACAAGCTCTCATGGAATCTGTAATAAGAATAATTCCATCACGTCCCTTCACTTTGTATACAAGTTTCTGCATTGCCGGGTGTACATGGAGATTATCGCAAATGAGTTCACAACGAATTTTATCTTCTGTAAAAGCCGCTCCGATAATTCCAGGCGCACGGTGATGCATTGCCGGCATAGCATTGAATAGATGCGTTATATGACAAGCAGCAGTATGTCTCATAACAGACAGAACGTCCTCATAAGAAGCGGCACTGTGTCCGATAGATACCAAGATATTATTTTTTTCACATTTGTCTAAAAATTGATGATTGGAACACATTTCCGGTGCCAAGGTAATAATTTTAATACATTCTCTATACCCTTCCAGCCATGAAAAATCAGGTGCTGCGATATTTTTTCCATCCTGCGCACCTTTATACTCAGCATTAATAAACGGCCCTTCCATATGCGCTCCTAAAATATGTGCTCCTTGGATTTTCCCTTGTGAATGTTTAATACGCGTTAAAATCCGTTCGACCCGCGGCCGATCATAGGTCATTGTAGTAGGAACAAATGCCGTAACACCTGTCCGCGGTAATAATTCGCTTATCGTTTCCAAGGCTTCATCTGTATCATCCATTACATCATAACCGCCGCAGCCATGCACATGTTCATTAATAAATCCCGCCGATACAAATCCTCCCTGTGCATTTATAATATCTGTACAATGACCGGCATGCCATTCATTCCTCGGTATGATTCCTTTTATTTTTTCATCATACAAGAGTACCTGACCTGTTGCCAGTTCATGCGGCAAAATAATAATTCCATTAATAATCGCCTTCATATTCTTTCATCTCCACTGCTATGTATATTTCTTTTAGTATATCATAGAATATCAATATTTTTCCTTGGATGCAGTCTCCTTATAAAATTTATCACTATTTATATTTTGCTTTCCCCGTAGTTTTAGCATTATAATAAAGTATATTATAGTATTCAGAAAGGGTCTTCGTATGATCGAATTAGAAAAACTCCATACAGAAAAATCAAACCCTGCTAGTGAACAAATTGATACTGTCTCAACACTAGAAATGACACGTATCATAAATAATGAAGATAAAAAAGTTGCTCAGGCAATTGAGTGCATTCTTCCTCAGATAGCCGCGGCTATTGATCTTACTGCTCCTGCACTTCGCGCAGGAGGCCGTCTGTTCTACATAGGCGCCGGGACTTCCGGACGCTTGGGGATCTTGGATGCCGTAGAATGCCCGCCTACTTATGGAACAGACCCACAAACAATACAAGGCTTGATCGCCGGCGGATACAATGCCATGTTTCGAGCTAAAGAAGGTTCCGAAGATGCAAAAGAGTTGGGCGAATTTGATTTAAAAGCCAACAATCTAACGAACAGTGATGTTGTCATCGGCCTATCCGCCTCCGGCAGAACCCCGTATGTATTAGGGGGATTAGCCTATGCCTCTTCTATCGGCGCTGTTACAATTTCTATTGATTGTTCCCCGGACTCAAGTATCTCTCATTATGCACAAATTGATTTATGCGCACTCGTCGGGCCTGAAGTAATAACTGGATCCACCCGCATGAAGGCCGGCACGGCGCAAAAAATGATCCTCAATATGCTCTCAACCGGAATCATGATCAAATTAGGAAAGGTATATGGCAACCTGATGGTAGATGTCAAATCTTCTAATGAAAAATTAAAAGAACGAGCCCTGCGTATTGTCATGAAAGCTGCCGGCTGCAACCGTGAAACAGCGATTGCAGCACTATCGAAAACCAACAATAATACGAAGGAAGCAATTATTGCGGCCGCGCTGGATATCTCTAAACAAGAGGCTTCCTCTTTATTAACAGCTTGCAACGGGTATGTTTATCTGGCTTTACAAAAGAAAAAGAGGTTGCATCATGACTAATAAAGAATTAGCACAAGCCATTTTTTCTATTACCGGCCCTGCAAATAATATTATCCGTGTTCAAAACTGTATGACACGGCTGCGGTTACATGTACAAGAAGAACATTTTGTCAAAGAAGATTTTCTTAATCTCCCCGGCGTTATCGGCGTCAACAAAATAAATGATGAATGGCAAATCATTTTAGGTCCGGGAAAAGCCACGAATGTTACCACCGAATTCAAAAATTTATTAGAACCAGTCGATACCACAGGAGAGCAAGAAAACACACTTTTCCAGCTGGCACAAAATGCCCAAATCGGCGACGGTAAAGCTCTCCATGATACAATTCGACAGAAAAATGCAACTCCCGGAAAGTTAATACTAAAAAAAATATCTAATATTTTTATTCCTATTATTCCCGCTTTTATCGCTTGCGGCTTAATTACAGGACTGTTAAATATCTGTATAAAATTAAATCCTTTATTAGCTGCACTGCCAATAATACAAATTTTAGAAATTGCCGGCAATGCCGCCTTTTGGGGCCTAAACTTGTTCGTCGGCATTAGTGCTGCCAAAGAATTTGGCGGTTCTCCCATGCTAGGCGGTGTTATGGCCGCCATTATCACCCATCCA
>JGI20225J20221_1001125_pt2 | contig 40046 bp, 38 predicted proteins | sample BioMet4_FD_20221 | JGI IMG/M metagenome (IMG submission 20221)
TCTGCTCAATTTACCATGAATTTCAGGCGACCGCTATTAAGTAGCGGTCGAGCGTGATGCAACGGATCACAATCCGCTACACACCGCTTTTCTAACCGATAGCTCGTCAAAAAAACCTGTGCTTTTCAAGGAAACAGCGCGGGCAGCAGCACGAACCATCAGAGCAGATAAAATATGAAATAATTTACAGGATCCTGGTTGTAAAAGCGGAGTTTTTCTTAGAGAAATTGCTAAGCGGCTGCTTAAAGGACTGGAACCTCTTTATCCAGATCTTCAGGAGCGAACAGATCATATTTTTAAGAAGCAGCTTTATGGAATCTCAATTACAGAGCTTACAGCGCTTCTGTCAAGAAGAAGCTTGTACTGCTCAAAAACTGCAAATGGGAATTATGCAGTAACCCATTTTGACACAGTTGATGGGAATATTCGATTTAAAATAATACAGCATCGGTTTCAGAATGGAAGATGTGTATTCTGCGGTGCATCAGAGTCGGAATACGGCAAAGAAAAGCGCGGAGATGATCTTGAAACTCATGCTTATGAGCTTATTCACACAACGCATCCGGAGGAAATATTCAAAATGAAATTTGATGTAATAATTGGAAACCCGCCTTGATGAGTTTGATCTTAATGTATTCTTTTCCGCAGAAGGTAAAGGAAAAGATGCTCACTTTGTATTCGAGGATTATGTCCAGAAATGGCTCGATCTGATACGTGGCTCATATTTGGAGACTTCCGTTGATGAACTGAAGCTCGGTGCTGAAAAACCGCCTATGCCTTATTCAGACACCAGACTTCTTAATGTCTTATCACACACGCTTTGGTTCTTACCTAATGTGGCGTCTTGTCAAGCAATGGCTAATTTACTTGCTCAGAAGCAAAATGCTTTTTATCACGATTATAAGGTGAATGTTTGTGCGGGTACTGCAGCTGGTATTGGTGTAGCCGCACTGGAACCAGTTCGTCGTTCAATGGAAGATCCTTTAAACTCGAAAACAATCACGCTTTCATGTGGTAAGCTAACGACCGGTGTTACCATCAGGCCTTGGACGGGTGTTTTTATGCTACGTAACCTGTCAAGTCCAGAGACTTATTTCCAGACAGCATTCCGTGTACAAAGTCCGTGGGAAGTGATGACGGATAAAGGGAAAAAAGAGATTATTAAAAATGAATGCTATGTATTCGATTTTGCTCTGGATCGTGCCCTTCGTCAGATATCCGATTATAGTTGCCGACTGAATGTTGCAGAAAGCAATCCCGAAAAGAAAGTCGGAGAATTCATTAGTTTCTTGCCGGTATTGGCGTATGACGGAAGCGCTATGCGACAGGTCAATGCAGCAGAAATTCTTGATATCGCTATGGCAGGTACCTCCGCTACTCTTCTTGCGAAACGTTGGGAAAGCGCGCTTCTGGTTAACGTAGATAATGATACCCTTTCACGACTTCTTGCCAGCCCGGAGGCAATGGATGCCTTGATGCGCATTGAGGGATTCCGTAGCTTGAATGCTGATATTGAGACAATCATTAATAAGTCTAATGCAGTAAAGAAAGCCAAAAAGGAAGGCAAGGAATTAACAAAGAAAGAAAAGAAAGAGCTTACTGAGGCTGAAAAGGAATATAAGTCAAAACGTAAGATGATTCAGGAAAAGCTGATCAAGTTTGCTACCCGAGTGCCTGTGTTCATGTATCTGACCGACTATCGAGAGTACAGCTTGCAGGACGTCATTACACAGTTAGAGCCCGATCTGTTTAAGAAAGTCACTGGATTGGATGTAAAGGATTTTGAGCTGCTGGTTTCGTTAAATGTATTCAATGAAGCACTAATGAACGATGCCGTATACAAGTTCAAACGTTATGAAGATGCAAGCTTGATTTATACCGGAATCGATAGACATACGGGTGAGAATGTTGGTTTGTATAGCACTGTTATTTCTCGTGCCGATTATGATGCTATGGCCGGACAGCTTTCGTCTTCCATGCAGGCAGAATCGCCAAGGGATGACGACGTTCCAGAGAGACCAATTTTTACTAATATTAGCAGTTACTTGGATGATGAAGATGAAGACGAGGACGATGAGCCTGTATTAAAAGTTGCCGAGAAACCGGCAAAGTATGAGGCGAAGAGAACATCGATAGCTCAGCCGTCAAAACCGTCCTATTCAAGCGGATCAACTTATCATCCGGCTTATGTACCTCCGACACCGGTATCAATGCCAGCTAAGAAAGCCGTCATTAAGGTTGATACCAGCAAGATCAAAGCTGGAACGATTGTCTCTCATAAGGCATTTGGCGAGGGTCATGTGATAGGAATTGATGGCGCTATTGTCGTTGTTAAGTTTGCTGGCCTTGGTAATAAAGAGAAAAGATTTCAGTTCCCGGGAGCTTTTGAGCAGGGCTTCCTGAAAGTTGAAGAATAGATTGGAGGGGTAAGACGTGAGCGACACCTTCGTAAAACTAAAGACGATAGCTGATTTACAGAACGAATCAGCAAAATTCTTTCTTAAAGAACAGGATTACGTTTTTACATCCCGCCTATTTAAGGATGGTTTCCAACATGTGTATGGAATAGATTCTGAAAAATCAGTATTGAGCATAGATGCATTTAGAAAGCTTAATAAACTTCTTAATGTCCTTTCAAAACGCCAAGAACAGACAGGTTCAATCTCATTTGCTACTGGTGATGAATACGATAAAACTTATCTTGAAGAGACGCGATCCTTCCTTCGATTGATTGGAACTTCTGATGCCCGCGCCCTTACTAACGAGGAACAGGTTGTCCTGTATGCTGAGTATGCCTTTCTGATTAAGTACGCAAATGATGATGATACTTTTACTAAAGAAGTTGAACTGAATAGGTGGCTTCGTTTGGTTTCAAATCTTGTAAAGCCTACGCTGAACCTGCAGCTGGATATATTCTTCAATATGATTCGATCTGTAAACCGGTTGATAGAAGAAGGAGAAGCTCTGAAATGCGATGATTATATGAGCAGACTTCTTCGTCGCAATTATAGACAGAGCGCAATGTCAGTGTTTACTGAAACGCAGGTTGTTGAGGAATCAATAAAGTCGATTCTAATGAGTATAGATCCCGAGTGGAAAAAGGCTGTGGCTGAATCAGAAAATACTTTCATGGATGGACAGACCGGAGCACTGCTTTCATTTTCTGGACTTACAGAGGAATACGGTAGACAGATTTCGGAATTCGAAGAACAGAATAAAGATGCAGTCGTACTGCCCGAGGGCGCTCAGATTCTTGCAGGAACCGACAGTAGCAGTGACTATTATACAGCGTTTATTACCTATCTTAAGAAATTCGTTTTGCTGTTTGATACAGATGGCGTGCGCAGTGAAATCGAGGATCAGGCATTATTCAGAAGGGCGCTATTATGTTACGGTGGCAAGTATAGTTATATGTTGCCTCCGGCAAAGGCACGTCAGAGTTTTTTGGACAATACAGATCGTGACTACGGTTTTAAGAGATTACTGCGAGATGAAAATTCTGGCAAACGTGTCTATTTAAAAATGCTTATGGATGACATTGTTCTTGACAGGCCAGTAGTAGATCAGCTTCAGGAAATTATTGATAGGAAGACGTTTGACGAAGACGAACGATGGAAGAAGTATTTCATTAAGATGCCAGAAATACTCGACTGCATAGCAAACGATGTCAATAAGAAAGATCCTGATGGTCATTGGGTATTTGCCATTCCTCAGCGGTTCATTCGTAGAAACAATAATGATGACATTCTGCTTCTGTCGAGAACACAAACGAATTCGATTAATCGTGAATTGTATTCCTATGTGCTCTACATTGAGGCTCGGAAGAAAGGCCTAAGCGTTAAATACCACGCTGAATATACAGATAGCGCTGAAAAATATGCTTACTATGATAATAAGCAGGGCGAACGAGTACTTGTTGTGTATAAGAAGAAGGCCGATGTTGGTTATGTATATATAGCAAAGAAGACCGATGATACTGAGATTATCTACTATGACACTCTTGAAGGAATATTGGACTATGTAGAAAAAACAGCAAAAGTGGAAGCAACCGTAAGTCAAGCCCAGTAAACCTTTTAAGGTTTCCTATACATTTTAAGGATTGTAAACATTTTAATTTTACCCTGTTAAGGGTTTCGGAAGGAGGTGCAGACAGCCATGACAGCAACAGCAGCGAGGGCTACCTGTGCCTCTTTTTCACACTGTGTCCGAGCAGCAGAAAGCCGGAAAAGCCCGCAGAATAGCGATTTCTACGGGCATCGGACTACATATTCGGAAAAAGCACATTGTATCAAAGATAGCGTCTTGTTAGATGCTGCTGCTGGATCTGGACAGATTCTGATTAGAGTCATGCGTATTGGAATATGCGGGTCGGATATTCATGTTTATCACGGAACTCATCCATTTACATCTTATCCGGTAACACAAGGACATGAAGTTTCAGGAAAGGTTTTGTCTGTAGGAGAAAATGTAACCGGTTTCCAGATTGGTCAAAAGGTGACTTTTCAGCCACAGGTAGTTTGTGGAAATTGTTATCCTTGTACACATGGAAAATATAATATATGTGAGAATTTGAAAGTTATGGGTTTTCAGACTACTGGAGCTGCTTCAGAATTGTTTGCGATTGATGCTGCCAAGGCCATGACGCTACCTGATGATATGAGCTATGATGAGGGTGCTATGATTGAGCCGCTTGCTGTTGCCGTACATGCTGCAAAGCGATTTCCGAATCTTGATGGAGCGAAGGTTGCTGTTATCGGCGCAGGCCCTATTGGAAATCTTGTCGCTCAAAGTGTTAAGGGTCTTGGAGCTGAAAAAGTAATGATTACAGATATAAGCAGCTGGAGACTGAATAAAGCTAAAGAATGCGGAGCAGATTATATAGTTAATACATCGGTGCAGGATTTTGGAGAAGCTATGGTTTCCTGCTTTGGAACGGATAAGGCAGATGTGATTTATGATTGCGCTGGTAATGATATTACCATGGGGCAGGCGATAAGGAATGCACGAAAAGGAAGTACGATTATCTTGGTTGCGGTATATGCTGGCATAGCAAAAATTGACCTCGCAATCTTAAATGATCATGAGTTAGACCTAAATACAACAATGATGTATCTAAGAGAAGACTATGCGGATGCAATACGTCTTGTAAATGAAGAAAAAATTAAATTAAGACCCCTAATTTCAAAACATTTTGATTTTACGGATTATTTGAAAGCATATGAATTTATTGATGAAAACAGAGAAAAAGCCATGAAAGTAATTATTGATGTTTCGAAATAAATGCTTTATGCAGAAATGACATAATACTTTTGAAAACCTCAGTTGATAAAGAAAAAAGTGAATTGTTATAATAGCATTCAGAGAGAAGTTCTTAACTGATTTAGAATAAATTTCATAAATGAGATGTCCTCAGAATTTAGTTTCTTACTTTTTCTATAAACAAGACTGATTGTAACAGGCACTTCAGGGTATAAGGGAACAATTTTTTGATTTTTTTGAAGGAAATATAAAGCGGGAATCTTTGGCATTAATGCAATTGTATTTTCTTTAGAAGAAAGAGAAATAATAGACTGTTCGCGTTCAAGCAAGCTGATATTTTCCGGATTTATATCATGACCTTTTATAAAATGGGAATACCAGCCATAAGCCAGACTATCTTCAGCTAAAAGAATTTTGTCTTCAGATGCAAGCTGGCTCAATTCTACAAAAGATCTGTCGGATAAAGGATTTGGTTCAGGTATGACAGCAACAAGATAATCGGTGCAAATCGGGGTACAAATCATATCGGATGCCATATGGCCTGGAATGGCTTCCCGGGCCATAAATGCAAAATCTATCTGGCCTGAGAATAACAGCTTTTCAACATCATTTACTTTTTGATCTTTGATGTCTAAAGAAATTTCGGGATTTTGAGAACGAAAAGCTGAAAAAAGTTGCGTCAGATGATAGGCTGCAAGATTCGGAATTGTTGCAATGAAAATGCGTTTATCCATTTTAAGCTCCGACTGAATATGTATCAGACAACTGTTGTAGGAGCTGACGATCTCTGAGGCGTAAGGAATGAGAATTTTTCCATATTGTGTGAGCTCATTAGTGTGAGAATTAGGTACAAATAAATTTACACCTAACTCGTTTTCCAGGCTTTTTATATGTGCTGATAATGAAGATTGTGATAAGAATAATTGCTCAGAAGCTTCCGCATAATTGCTGGAAGAAGTCAACACTAAAAATTCTTTCAATAATTCGATTCGCATAATATATCCTCGAAAAAAATCTTTTAAATAACTGTATTTCTTTTTTTAATAAATGTCAATTCAAGTATTTTATTCTGGTTGCTGCAGCCCAGACCGAAATAGAAAGGTAACTAACAAAAGTCAAAAGGTCGGAGGAAAAAGGAAATGAAACAAAGAGTTATAGCCATGGTATTGAGTGCAGCCATGATGGTATCTTTATTTACTGGGTGTGGACAGTCTGGAAGTGCTGCCAGTACAGCGACATCTACAAGTACTGCATCGGTGGCAGGATCAACAGCTGCCGCGACGGTACAATCGACATCTACTGATGCAAGTGATAAATCAGTTACTGTTGGTATTGATGCGGATCCGGGAAGCCTTGCGCCTTATGTCGTTTCAAGCACAGGGATGCATGAAGTATATCCTACTCTTTACGAATACCTTTTTACAATGAATGAACAGGGCGGAGAATTACAGCCGAATGTCGGCGAATCATACGAACAGACGGATGACAATACTTATCGTATTAAGATTTTTGATAATGTATATGATTCAGCAGGCAATCATATTACATCTGCTGATATTAAATGGGGCTTTGATGCTTATAAGGCAACCGGAAATGATGCAAATTTTGAAAATGTTGACTCAGTTACAGTTATTGATGACTATACGACGGATTGGAAATTCAAGAATATTGAGCTTGGCTCTCTAGCGACAGTTATGGTCGATTTCCCCATTGTGTCACAGAAAGCTTATGAAGCAAGTGCTGATCAGATGGTTGAAGATCCTGTAACAACAGGTCCGTATAAAGTTACACAATATGTTTCAGGCTCATCGATTACAATGGAAAAAAGGGATGATTATTGGCAGACAGATACAACCAAGATTCCTCAGTCAAGCCAGGCAAATGCAGATAATATTACATTTAAACTGATTGCGGATGCAACACAGATGGCAAATGCTTTAAAGTCCGGTGAAATTGATATGGCAAACAGCGTTTCTGCAACCAATATCTCTGATTTTGTGGATGACAGCAATAATGCAAAAGATGGGTATTATGTACAGCCGATTTTAAGTGCTGCAACCAATATTCTTTTCTTCAACTGCGATTCTTCGAGTCCGGTTAATAATCAGGATTTCCGTCAGGCTATTGCATACGCTATTGACACACAGGCGATTGTAGACGGTGTTTTAGGCGGTAAAGGAATCGCATGTTCAACAGTAGGCGGTGAATGCTTCCCGGATTTCGTAAAGGCGTGGGAAGATGAAGATTATTATAAGCAGGATCTTGATAAAGCAAAACAGCTTCTTGCATCTTCCGGTTATGATACATCAAGAGCACTGACGATTATCTGCGAAACTGATCCGAATAAGACGCGTGCGTGCGAGATTATTCAGGCATACCTTTCTCAGATAGGTCTTACAGTAAACATTCAGAGTTATGAAACCGCATTGTTTGAATCAACCTGCGAAGATGCTTCCGCATGGGACATGTTTATGGGATATCGCGGTGCCGGTGATTACCTTGCAAGTATGTGGCGCTGGACATTTGATGCACGTATGCGTGATGGCCATACAGCAAACTTTGCCGTTGATGATCAGCTTCAGTCCCTTCTGGAGACATGCCTTGATCCGGATAAGCACAATGATGACAGCATGACGGCTTTCCATGAATATCTGAAAGAAAAATGTTATGCATATGGAATCTGGAATGCATATTCTTATGCTCTTGGCGACAGCAAGGTAACGGGAATTAAATTCAGTGATGTGCCTTATATTGTACCGAATGCCTGCACCTTTACGTGGAATTCATAAGTTACTTACGATCCGTACAGCACAAAGCAGTGCTGTACGGATTGCCAAGGAGTAGAAGCAATGACAAAATACATTATTAAAAGACTTTTATGGATTATTCCCATAACTCTTGCAGTTGCTGTCATTATCTTTACCATCATGTATTTTGTGCCGGGTGATATTGCAAAGATAATGCTTGGAAACAATGCATCACAGGCGGCACTTGAAGCGAAAAGGGCTGAATTGGGTCTTGACCAGCCATACATCGTTCGGCTCGGCAAATATCTGTATGATGTCTTTCTCCGTTTTGACTTTGGAAAATCGCTGAAAGATGGGACATCAATTACAAAAGCACTACTGTCACGCTTTCCATATACTTTCCTGCTTGCCATGATTGCAATGATTCTTTCGATAATCATTGGCATTCCTCTTGGAATCGCAGCAGCTCTGCATAATGGGAAATGGCAGGACAATGTTTCAATGTTTTTCGCATTGCTTGGAGTTTCAATGCCTGGCTTCTGGCTTGGCCTAATGCTGGTCCTTCTGTTTTCGGTCACACTTGGATGGCTTCCTTCTTCAGGCATAGGCGGATGGCAGTATTTTATTTTGCCGGGCATCACGAATGCCTGTATGGGTATTGCAACACAGGCACGGCAGACACGTTCGGCAGTACTTGAAGTTGTTCAGGCTGATTATGTTACGACTGCCAGAGCAAAAGGTGTAACAGAAAAAGGAGTCCTTTGGAAACATATTTTTCCGAATACGATGATTCCAGTTGTCACTGCTTTGGGAACTGGTTTTGCAGCTCAGATGGGTGGTACGGTCATTATTGAAAATGTATTTTCCATCCCGGGACTCGGACAGTATGTGGTGAATGCAATTGGCTATCGTGATTACTATGCGGTACAAGGCGCGGTTATTGTCATTGCGATTACATTCAGTCTTATTATTCTCGCAATCGATATTATTTATGCGTATCTGGATCCGAGAATCAAGGCACAGTTTGTTAAGGCAAAGGTGGTGAAGAAGGCCCATGCATAATAAGAAACAGAAGCATAAATCTGCCGCTTCAGTCGTATGGTCAAGAGTTTGGAATGCACCGGGTGCCCGGTTTGGTATTATCGTATTTGTAATTATGGTGCTTGCAGCTGTTTTTGCACCTCTTCTTACACCGTATGATTATGCAACTCCTGATTTACTCCATTCATTTGCTCTGCCTTCATTTTCACATATACTCGGGACAGATGAATTAGGACGGGATATGTATACACGCATTATCTTCGGAGCAAGATATTCACTGGGAATTGCTTCACTGTCAACGGTTATTGCTCTTTTCATTGGAATGGTTTTTGGCTCTATAGCTGGTTATTTCGGGGGAATGGCAGATAATATCATTATGCGGATCTTCGATGTAATCCAATCGATTCCGGGCATTCTCCTTTCTATCGTCGTAGCGATTGTCTTGGGAAATAATGCATTCAATCTGGTGCTCGCACTGGCAGTTGTTGCTATTCCTGGTTACGCAAGGGTTCTAAGAGCACAAATCCTCAGTATCAGGAAGATGGAATATATCGAAGCGGCCGTTGCAACGAACTGCAGTGTACCGCGGATACTTATGGGTTATGTCATTCCGAACGCAATGGCACCGCTTATTGTTCAAATGACCATGCAGTTTCCGGGACAGATTATTGCAACTTCTTCACTTGCATATATTGGACTGGGCATACAGCCGCCAACCCCTGAATGGGGTGCAATGCTGAATTCAGCAAAGGAATATATTACAAAAGCACCTCTTACTATATTAATTCCAGGCATNGCGATTATCATTGCGGTTCTGTGTCTCAATATGATTGGCGATGGGATGCGTGATGCACTAGACCCGAGACTGAAGAAGTAAAAAGGAGCTTTAAGATGGGAAATGCAAACAATGAAACTCCATTTTTAAAGGTCAGAAATCTGACGGTAGAATATACGTCCGAAGGACAGATTATTCATGCGGTAAACAATGTTTCTTTTCAGTTGGAGAAGGGTAAAACACTGGGCCTTGTAGGAGAGACCGGCGCCGGGAAAACGACGATTGCGAAATCTATTCTTCGTATACTGCCAAAGTTTTCGGCTTCTGTAGAAGCAGGCGAAATTCAGCTGAACGGAAAAGATCTGCTTACTTTAAATGAACTTGAGATGCATAGCATCCGCGGACAGGAAATATCGATGATCTTTCAGGATCCTATGACATCGCTGAATCCTGTAATGACGGTCGGAAAACAGATTTCGGAAGTGCTTTCTCTGCATGATGACAAGATGACCGCAGCAGAATCAGTCAAGCGAGGAAAAGAGATGCTTGAAATGGTTGGTATTCCCGGAAGCCGTTATGGTGAATATCCGCATCAATTTTCCGGAGGAATGAAGCAGCGGGTTGTTATTGCAATGGCACTGGCATGCAATCCTCAGCTGCTTCTTGCAGATGAGCCTACAACTGCCCTGGATGTTACTATTCAGGCGCAGGTTTTGGAAATGATTAACAATTTGAAGACTAAAATCGGTACTTCTATGATTTTGATTACGCATGACCTCGGAGTTGTTGCAGAAATGTGTGATAACGTAGCAGTTGTCTATGCAGGCGAGATAGTTGAAGAAGGCACGTTGGAGGATATTTTTGATCATCCGCAGCATCCGTATACAGTCGGGCTGTTTAAGGCACTTCCCAATATTAATAAAGATGTTGAGTGGCTGGATCCGATTAAAGGACTTCCTCCGGATCCGACAAATCTGCCGCATGGTTGCTGTTTCAATCCTCGCTGTCCGTATGCGACAGATGCCTGCAAAGGAGATCATGTTCAATTGAAAGAAATTGCGCCCGGACATTTTTGCCGCTGCCTGAAAGAAAAGGAGAATTAATATGTCTGCATTAATTGAAGTTAAGCACTTAAAGAAATATTTTGATGTTTCTTCCGGTTCACTTCATGCAGTAGACGATGTCTCGTTTTCAATTCAGGAAGGAAAAACAATGGGGATAGTTGGTGAATCCGGATGCGGAAAATCAACTCTTGGAAGAACGCTGATACATTTACTTGAATCAACGGATGGACAGATCTTTTTTCAAGGCAGAGATATCACCAAGGTAAAGAACAGTGAATTAAAGAAACTCAGAGAACAGATGCAGATTGTTTTTCAGGATCCGTATTCTTCTTTGAATCCTCGCATGACAGTAGAGAATGTAATTCAGGAACCATTAAAACGCTCTAAAAAGTTAAGCAAGGAAGAATTGAGCAGTGAAACACAGCGGATTATGGATGTTGTCGGTATTGAAGCAAGACTTCGCCTTGCTTATCCGCATGAATTAGATGGTGGCCGGAGACAGCGCGTAGGAATAGGACGTGCACTTGCACTTAATCCCAAATTTATTGTCTGTGATGAGCCGGTTTCAGCTCTGGATGTATCAATTCAGGCTCAGGTATTAAATCTTTTGAAAGAATTGCAGCAGAAATATGGATATACTTTTGTATTTATAACACATAATCTTTCTGTCGTAAAACATATTTCAGATGATATCTGCGTTATGTACTTGGGACAGCTTGTCGAGACCAGTCCGTCAAAGGAATTGTTTAAGCATCCCATTCATCCATATACAAAGGCATTACTGTCAGCTATTCCTTCTATTGATATTCATAATCAGAATAAACGAATTACATTGAAGGGAGAGATAACATCTCCGATCAATCCGGGTGAAGGATGCAGATTTGCAGCACGCTGTCCTTATGTGAAAGAGGCTTGCCATAAGCATCAGGAACTGAAAGAGATATTGCCAAACCACTTCGTCTCCTGCTGCAGGGCAGAAGAATTAAATGATTTGACGGAGAAGAAGGCATAAGGATGAACGAACTGGATTTCTATTCTCATACAAAAATAAACGAAAATCTATATCAAATAGTAGAAAGCTATGCACCATGCACGGATCCCGGTTTAGGGAATGGTAGCCGTTTCAATATATATGTTGTAATCGGTATGGATAAAATTGCCGTTATTGATGCAGGACTCGGAGCAGTGGACGGTCTGCGCAAATATATAGAAAAGAATCTTCCGATTGAAAACAAACCAATCGAATGTTATTTAACGCATGCACATCCGGATCATGTAGGCGGTTCAATGCTTTTTGAAAGAATATTCATGCATCCGGGAGAACTGTGGGATCTGGAATGGAATACAAATATAGAACGGCGTTTGAGCGATCTTGAACTTTTCGCGGATTACAGAGAGGATGTTCAGACATTCTGCAAAGTGCATTGTGTTCCTCGTCTTACTGAAGAAAGAATTAATCTGATAGAAGATGGAGAAAGGATTGATTTAGGTGAAATTAGCCTGAAAGTAATTAGAATACCGGGGCATACGCATGGTTCGGTCGGGTATTATAACGAAAAGGAAAATTACATTTTGAGCGGCGACTGTCTTCAGATATTGAATTCATACAGCGGTGGAATAGATGCCCTTAAAGAATACTATCTGCAGCTGAACAAATTTATAGAATCAATGCCGGCTGATTTGCAGATCGGAAGTGGGCATGATGCTTTGATTCATACAATGGATGTACCGAAATGGATGCTGCAGGGGCTTGATGATGTAATTAGCGGAAGAAACCTTGAGAAGGACGTCCCTAGACCTAGCCGATTCAAAATGACGCACGATAAGAAAAAAAATATGATGCATTTTGTCGGAGACATTAAAGTTGTATATGATCAGAACTGTATGTAGAAGGAGAAAAAATGGGAAATCTGAAAGTCGGTGCTTCAAAGAAGTGTATATCTCCAAAAGAGGATATGCTGCCGTCTCCGCAGGCTGTATTGAACGGCGATGCGCAGTATACCTGGGTACGCAAGGACATCTATGTCAGAGCCATTGCAATTGATAATGGAAAGAAAAAACTGGTTTTTATTGTGACGGAAACAAACAATGCGAATGTGCTGACCATACGTAAAGAAGTAGCGAAAAAGAATAATATTCCGGAAGAAAATGTATTTATGTGCAATAGTCATAACCATTCAGCAACAAATACGCTGGATCTTGATTATCACAATACTGACTGGGATCATGACGTACCTGAAGTCGTCTTTAAATACAGCAAATATGTCATGGATCTGGAAATTCAGTGTGCAAATGAAGCTTTTCAAAACATGCAGCCTGCCCGTTATGCATATGCCACGGGAAACAGTTATATCAACTGCAATCGTGACGAGGAATTAAATAATGGACGGTGGATATTTGGAAGAAATTTTGAACGTCCAAGTGATAAGACATTAGCCATACTGAAATTTGAAGATATGGAAGGACATTTGATTGCAGCATTGATGAATTATGCAGTGCATGCCACCATGTGCTTTCGTGTAAAAGATGAAAATGGAAATATGTGTGTTTCAGGTGATCTCGCCGGCGATATATGTGAATTCATGGAGGAAGCATATAGCAAAGACAATGCGGTTGTGGCATGGACGATTGCAGCCGCTGGAAATCAGACAGCTATTCTGGAATTCTTTCATGAATATCATCCGGATGGGACATATGTTCCGGATGAGAGATATAATCATTATTCCGGAACGTATATGTGGAAACTCTGTGAGCATCTTGCACAGAAACAGGGAATGGATGCTTTAAAAATTATGAGCGGCATGACGAAGACCCATGATGATATGAAAATTGAAGTGGTTGATCGTCAGCTGCAGGTTCCAGGGACAAAGGTTGAGGGATTTGGATTTGAACAGCTTTGTGATGATAGAAATATCGATGAGAGCAAAATCCATAATGTAGATGATGATAAGATCTATAATCTGCGGCTGAAACTGATTACATTGGATGATATTGCACTATTTGGTGTCAATTTCGAGTTTATGTGTGAAAGCGGACTCCGAATCAAAGAGAAGTCACCACTTAAGAATCTCATGATTATTACCTGTGCAGATAAGAGCATTGAAGGTGCACCATATCTTGTCGATAAATGGGGATATGAACATCATACTCCATCCTATTACCGCAATGGCGTAAGAGACGCAATGACTGAAGAGGTTTCTACGGAAGCATTAATGGAAATGTTTGAAGAAAGACTGCGCAGGGAAGATTGAAAAGAAGGAGGCATAGATGCTCACGAAATTATTTCCAATGGTTCAGATAAAAAAAAATATATGGGAAATAGATGAGTTTGATCTTGCAAGTATTTTTCTGATTATTGGCAGTGAGAGAGCTATGATGATTGACTGCGGGATGGGTGTTGGTGATCTTAAAGGTGCAGTTGAAATGCTTACGGATAAACCGCTTACGGTTGTTATTTCTCACTCCCACCCCGATCACACAGGCAACGCACGTCAATTCAGAGAAATATGGATGAATCCAAAAGACAAAAATGATTCGATACCTTTTGAATTGAAAAGAAGAAGGGAAGATACATGGTGTGTTGCCCTGCGCCAGGGAGGTAATTATCCATACGATATTGATACGGATCTTCGCGAACCGACAGAGCCTGTTCCGGTTATTCATGATTTGACAGATGGTCAGGAGTTCGATTTAGGAGATCGGATTATCAGGGCATATGAATGCCCTGGGCATACAAAGGGAGAAATGGTTTTCTTAGATGCTACGGATCGCATGCTTTTTGCAGGGGATGCACTCAATTATAATTTGCAGCTAAGGCAGGAGCCGATTGAAACAGATGTCCGTTATTTGGAAAAAATCAAGGATATGAAAAATCAGTATGATGGAATCTGGAATGGGCACCATGATTTCAGACCGCTTGGCGCGCCTCTTGGTGAAGATTGTCTGGACAATGTTATTGATCTTTGTCATCAGCTCCTTGACGGAACATACAGCCCGGTAACGGTAAAGAGCTTTTGGGGACCGTGGTCTGGCAGACCTGATGTTACAATGATCTGCAAAGGCAAGAATTATCTTGGATGGAATCCTGAATTGATTTACGACAAGGATGCAGAATAAAGCAGTTATACGGAGGATATATGAACAATATACTTCTGAAGCATACAGATTTACTGATCAGCCCACTTGCATTTGGAACTGCACAGTTTGGCAATAAATATGACAAGCAGCAGTCTTTTCACTTTCTTGATGCCTATGTTGATGCAGGTGGGAATTTAATAGATACGGCCCTTGCTTATTCTTCTTCCATCAGTGATGAAAGCCGTAGTGAAAAAATTATCGGTGAGTGGATGTCAAAGCTAGGAAATCGAAATCATGTCGTTTTAGCCACAAAAGGGTGCCATCCGCGTTACTGGGATGAGAATCTGCCGCGTTTTTCAAAGAAGGATCTATTTAAAGATATAGATCAGAGTCTGAAAAACTTGAAAACGGATTATGTGGATTTATATTGGATACACAAAGATGACCCGACAAAGCCTGTTGACGAAGTCCTCGATGGAATGAATGAAATCGTTAAGAGCGGGAAAGCCAGATTTATTGGAATTTCCAATATGGCGGCAGATAGAATGGATTTATCATTAAATTACATGAAATCTCATTCGTTTGCACCGATTATTGCAAGTCAGATTCTTTACAGTGTTGCGCAGATTAATATGGAAAACCGTTATGATAAACAGGGTGTTGCTATGACACATGAAGAGTATGCCTATTATGAAGAACAGGATCTTACGGTTTTTGCATATGCTTCACAGGCTCATGGTTTTTTTGCAAAGTATGCATCAGGAGGAGAAGATGCTCTCGCAGATGGTCTAAAATCAGAATATCTGAATGATTATAATGCCGCAATGTGCTTCAGGCTTCAAAAGATTGCACAGGAAAAAGGGGCTTCAATTACACAAATTGCAATTGCTGCACTGGTTCAGCGAGGGGACTTTTTTACTGTTCCGATTATCGGATGTTCAAGTGAGGCACAGCTGAAGGAAACAATAAAGGGTATGGAGATCACTCTGACGCAGGAGGACTTGGATTATATTTATGAACGGGTTTGATTTTTACTCATATGAAAAACTAAATAGCAGACTATATGTTATTCATGAAAAAATAGGCTGCAATTGCTATAACATATTCGTTGCCACAGGCAGCAGGAAAAGTGTGGCTTTTGATGCCGGTATGGGATTCACAAGTGATCTTCGAAATTATATAGAAAGAAATATTGCAGTTCATCATCCAATAGAATGCTACTTAACACATGGAGACATTGATCATATTGGAAGTGCAGTTTTGTTTGATTCATATTATCTGAATCATCGCGACTATCCGCAATTGAAGTACCATTTGAACCCGGAAAGACTTTTTGCAGAAACCGGAAAATTCTGTGGGAATGATCCGAACATTATGTCCTTTATACACGAAAATTATGTCCATAAAGAAGATTTTGAAAAGAATGTCAGAGACATTAATAATGGGGATACAATCGATCTTGGGAATATGAAATTTGAAGTCTATAAACTTCCTGGACATACTCCCGGGTCATTGGCCTTTTTCAATAGAGAGGAAAACTATGCAATTGTCGGAGATGCAATATTGACAACAAGCAGTTTTGGGAGATGTAAGGATTATCAGGAAAGTTTTGACGCATACAATTATTTTATATCAGTTTTGCCATATGACGTTGTTTTATACAGCGGACACGGAACAAATACAGAAGGCATTTCAAGACTTCTGTATATAAAGCAGGCATTTAAAGAAATTATAGAAGGCAGAACGCAGGGCGATGAGCATTTTACGTTAGCGTTTGATTTTTTGCCGAAAGAATTAATGGATCCTGAAGAATTCACTTATGACATGTGGTGCCATAGAACAGGTACGGCAGTCGTTCCATATAATGCGAATGCATTAAAAAAGGAGAATTAGCGTGAGAATGTTTTATGAACTTCCAATGGCAAATTTATCGAATGCAGAAATGATAGAGAAAATGCGTATTCGTGAACTTGTTGAATTTGATCGATATTGCTGTGATTATGGCCATAAAGAGGAGGAGAGAAATCTTTGGTGGGAAGACGGCAAGCTGTTTACAACATGGTTTAATGGCAGTATCAGTGATTATATAGGCAATCCGACAGTTGCACCCAAACCGGCTCCTGCAGATGGGCCCAGAGAGGCACATGGCCATCGGATTAATAATACGGTCGTTTGGCTGAAAGAGAGCCGTGCCATTGCAGAAATGCTATGCATTCTCAGCTTCCGGAATAAACTGGCATGGGAATGGATGGATACGCAGTGCTGGTGCCGCATGCATTATCGTGTGGAAAAAAGAGATGGGGTATGGAAAATATGCTATTTTGAAGGTATTTATGAAAAAGATCGAATGGATCCTGTTTTTCAGGACAGCACTTTTAAAATTCCGAGAGAAGAACTTTTTCAGTTCAGACCAATTAATTGGAACATGGCTGTACGAAGAGGAGTCTTTCTTGGTGGCATGAAAAATTCCGAAAAATGGGCAGGTGCTGATAAACCTGAAACATTGCAGAGGTTATATGAAGAAAGCTCAAAATGGATAGGACTTGAATAAGAAAGATTGGCGAGTAGATGAATGCTAAAATAACGACTGATTTTACAGAGGGAAACATTAGAAAGCAAATGATGAAATTTGCAGTCCCTCTGTTTTTTTCTAACCTTTTACAGGCAGTTTATAACATGGTTGACATGATTGTTATCGGTCAGTTCGTAGGAAAAACAGGACTCTCTGCAGTGTCAATCGGAGGTGATGTTCTTAACCTTCTGACGTTTCTTGCCATGGGATTTTCCAATGCCGGCCAAATCATCATTGCTCAGCATTTAGGGGCGGGAAGACAGGCAAAAATTGGAAAAATTGTAGCAAACTTATTTACTTTCCTTATTGCGGGCGCTCTTATTATGAGCATCGTATGCTTTAATATGAGAAATTCTATCCTTTTATGGATGAATACTCCGGACGAAGTATGGAATTACGCACTTGACTATGTAACGACATGTATCCTGGGTCTTGTTTTTATCTATGGATATAATGTAGTCAGTGCAGTTCTGAGAGGTATGGGTGATTCCAGGCACCCTTTCATGTTTATAGCGACAGCAGCCATTATAAACCTTGTTCTTGACCTTGTTTTCGTTATTAATTTCCATATGGCGGTCTTTGGGGTTGCACTGGCAACGGTTATTGGGCAGGGGATAAGTTTTATATGGGGTCTTGCTTTCCTTATCTGTAAACGTCGGGAAATGGGGCTTTCTATGAGTTTGAACAGCTTTATTCCTGACCGTATTATACTTGGGATGCTTATGAAACTTGGATTCCCGATGGCTATAAAATCGGCATCTGTCACTTTCTCGAAATTGTTTGTTGATTCGTGGATAAATTCATATGGCGTTGTTGCATCCAGTGCATCCGGCATAGAGAGCAAAATGAATGTTATTAGCAATCTTTTTGCAAATGCAATTAATATGGCATGCAGTACTATGATTGGTCAGAATGTTGGAGCAGAAAAGTATGACAGAGTACCTAAGATCATGAAATCGGCATTTGCAATTGTTTTTACGATAGCGCTGATGTTATCTTTTATTGTTATTTTCTTCCCGAAAATGTTATTTGGTATATTCACATCTGACAACGAAGTGATAAACGCATGTATGCTGATGATTCCTTTGATTGTTTTGATCTTTATGGGAAGTGCGGTACGTTCGCCAAATAATGGGCTAATTGATGGAAGCGGGAACTTTAAACTGAATATAGTCGTTGCGTTATTTGATGGAATCATTAATAGAATCGGCTTCGGATTATTATTTGGTCTGGCTATGGGAATGGGATGGATTGGATTCCTATATGGTGATGCTGTGGCAGGATTTACACCGTTACTCATTGGTAGCATTTACTATTTTAGTGGAAAATGGCGCACAAGGAAGTACATTATTAAATAGTAATTGTAATTCGGCTTCTAGTACAAGACATGGTAATAAGCGTAATATATATTAAAATCTTCTGCGATATGGATAAAATTCGTTGGTTGCAACATGATTATACTGGCAGGACGATGCTTATAGTCCTCCGATTTTTCAATGATTTCAGATATGGTACTCAGTTCGAGTTCTGGCAGCATTTATTTAATTAGAAAGAATTTGCAGAAAAGCGTGTTGACATGATCCGAGGAGGTGAAACGGTGTTTTTGAGAATCTAAAAAATAATCTAAAAAACACCTGTTTCAATCCGTTACTAAAACGCATACTAAATGAACTTTTCACTTGAAATAATGCTTTGTTTACGCAACATTCGTTACTTCATGTTCTTAAATGTTATCGATTGTTTGCGGCGTTCCACCCCTTCGGGACGCAGAGGCCGCTGGTTCGAATCCAGTCGCATCGATTTTTTATTGCAAATAACGGCTTTATCGAGAATTAAAACTGAAAAACAGGCAGCGGATTTTGACTAACGCTGACTAACACTAAAAATATCGAGGAAAGGAGAACATAGACCTTCTATATGTTTTCCAATGAGGATGATCAGGGCGTCGCAGAGAGATCTGCGGCGTCTTTTTAATGTTAAACCTGTTCAGAACAGCAGTTGAATTTGGGAAGTCAGTTTCAGCTTAAATGGTATGCTTTTGTATACTATGTCACTTAATTCTGCGTACTTGATATACATTACGGCTCTGATATGATAGTCGTACCAAGAGGAAATGGTACGGAGGAATATCAGATGAAACTGCTGATAAGAGATATTGATGCAAGCGGTATTCTTACAAAATCGAATCTCCCGGTTGCAGACTATTCAGTCAATCCCTATGTAGGGTGTGCTCATGGATGCAAATACTGCTATGCCTCATTCATGAAACGCTTCGCCAATCACCCGGAGCCCTGGGGTGAATTCGTGGATGTGAAGCATTGGCCGGAAATCAAAAATCCAAAACGCTGCGCGGGGAAGGAGCTGTTCATCGGCTCTGTCACAGACCCTTATCAGCCGCTGGAAGAAACCTGCAGGAGGACCAGAAAGCTTCTGGAAGAGATGCAGGGGTCGGGCTGCAGAATCAGCATTGCCACAAAATCGGATCTCGTGGTGCGTGATCTTGACCTTATCAAAACATTTCCCGGAGCCCGTGTATCCTGGAGCATCAATACGCTGGATGAAGGATTCCGCGCTCAGATGGATTGCGCCGTAAGCATCGAAAGACGGATCGCAGCCATGAAAATATTCCATGATGCCGGTGTACGTACGACCTGCTTCATTTCCCCGATCTTTCCGGGCATCACCGATCCGGAGGAAATCATACGGCGCACGATGGATCAGTGCAATCTGGTGTGGCTGGAAAACCTGAACCTGCGCGATGCGTACAAGGGCGTGATCATGAACTGGATGAAAGAGAATCATCCGGAACTGCTTACGCTGTATCAGGATATCTATGAGAAAAAAGACCGCAGCTTCTGGTCGCAGCTGGATGCTGAAATGCGTGAATTTACAGCGAAAGAAGGCCTTCCTTATGTCCGGGACGATGATTCCATGAAGCGGCCGTTCTCGGCGCCGCCGGCGGTGGTCAACTACTTCTTCCATGAGGAGATCATTCCATCCGCGAAAAGAAAAATAAAGCACAGTTAAAGATCTTACAGGAGATGAATATCATGAATCATGTTATTTACGAAATGTTCGAAGATAAAATCCGGGAGAACCCTTCAGCTTCCGCGGTCTATGATGGGAACCGCTTTCTTACCAGGAAGGGGCTGGATGCACTGGCCGATACCATTGCCCTGCAGATCCCTGCGGGAACAAAACGGGTCGGTATCGTGATGAACCATGGCGTCGAGATGATCGCGGCCATCTTTGCCGTCCTGAAATCCGGCGCAGCCTATGTTCCGGCCGAGCCGTTCTTCCCGGACGACCGGATCCGCTTCATGCTGGAGGACAGCGGAGCCGACGCCGTGATCACCAATACGGAGTATGCCGGCCGTCTGGAAGGTTTCCGGCGGATCATCGTGGATGCCGGACTTCCCGTGTCCGGTGTTCAGACGAAAAGCCGTGCCGCGGAAGATGACCTTGCCTATATCCTCTATACTTCGGGTTCCACGGGCGCGCCCAAAGGTGTCTCCGTCATGAACCGGAATGTCTGCCACTATGTCCGGGCGTTCGCACACGAGTTTCATCCTGACGAGCGCGACACCATGCTGCAATACTCCGTATGCTCCTTCGACATTTTCGTGGAGGAAGTCTTCACCACCATCCTGAACGGTGCTGTATTGGCGATTCCTTCCGAGGAAGACAGGAAGAACATCAAAAATCTGATGGCCTTCGTAAAGAAGCATCATGTCACGGAAATCAGCGGCTTCCCGTATCTTCTTCTGGAAATGAATCATTTGAAGGAACTCCCTGACAGCCTGCGCCTGCTCATCAGCGGCGGCGATGTGCTGCGGGCATCCTATGTCGATCATCTGGTGGGCAGGACTGCCGTCTACAATACCTACGGTCCCTCGGAGACCACGGTCTGCGCTTCCTATTTCCGGTGCAGCGGGACGAATTTTCTCGCAGACGGCACCTATCCGGTAGGCAGGCCAGTGCTTAACTCCGATATTGTGATCCTGGATGAAAAGTTGAATCCGGTTCCGGACGGCAGTACGGGAGAGCTGTGCATTACCGGCGGCGGTGTCTCGGCTGGATATACCGGTGACCGTAAAATTGAAAACCGGGCCTTTGTGCACCGGGCCGATGGCAGCATCATTTACCGGAGCGGAGACCTCGGCTATGTGCTGCCCGACGGCAATCTTGCTTTCCTGCACCGCAGGGACACGCAGGTCATGATCCTCGGCAGGCGCGTGGAAACGACGGAAGTCGAAAGTGTCCTCTGCAGATGCCCGGAGATTGAGAAGGCAGCGGTAAAGGCTTACACGGATGAACAGCATCTTTCCTATCTGGTGGCTTATATCGTCACGAAGGAACCGCAGGCGGCACTTTCCACAATCAAGAAGGAGATGGCTCGGTTCCTTCCTGCCTACATGATTCCCGAGTTCTTTATCTGGCTGCAGGATCTGCCGCTGAATGCAAACGGAAAGATCGATTCGCGATCACTCCCCATCATCCTGAAGGAGGGATCTGCCGCATGAAGGAGGAGATAAGCATCCGGCAGGCAGACGCATCGGAAATGAAAACCCTCATGCAGTGGCGGATGGAGGTCCTCCATGCGGTGTTCGACATCCCGGATAAAGATCCGCTGGCTGCACTGCGCAAGGCAAACGAAGAGTATTACCACACCGCTTTGGCGGATGGAAGCCATATCGCCTGTTTCGCTGAGCAGAACGGAACAGCCGTCGGCTGCGGCGGTGTCTGCCTTTTTCGTGAGATGCCCTCGCCCGACAATCCTTGCGGCCGGTGCGCTTACCTGATGAATATCTATACGAGGCCATCCTGCAGGGGCTCCGGCGTGGGAAGGAAGATTGTCACCTGGCTGGTGGAAAAGGCCAGGGCGAAGGGAATCACGAAGATCTATCTGGAGTCCTCTGACAGTGCAAGAAGTCTGTATGAAGGGCTTGGATTCATTCCGATGAAGAATTACCTGAAACTGGATGACGGAGGCACCAAATGAGCGGCACGGTGGGACTGCCTCTGTGTTTGCACTGAATCCGGGCAATCATTACCGGGATATGGTCCTGCGTATGGCAAAGGGATACCGCTGGATTCTGACACATTGAAAGACCGGTTCCATGCGGAAGTCTTATTGTTTCTATGGTACGATTTTGATACAATATACGCATAAGAAACCGGACTTAGCAGGGAGAGCGTGAAAATGAAAACAATCATGTCTTATGAACAATATCTCGTGGATGTAAAAAAAGGAATCGTTACCGATCAGGGAAACTGTCCGGTCACACCGCTTCTTCAGAAACTGCAGGGGAAATGGAAAAGCCAGATTCTGTATGAACTGTGCATTCTGAATCCTGCGCGGTTTGGTCAGATCAAAAAAGATCTTCCCGGTATTACCAATACAGTGCTGACGGGTGCTCTGCGGGAGCTGGAGGAAGACGGGTTCATCAAGCGTGTCCAATTCAATGAAATCCCGCCCCATGTGGAATATTCTTTTACGCAGAAGGGAGAAGACCTGATGCCGATTTTCTATGAAATCATGAAGTGGGGCTTCAAACATGAGGAAGACTGACAGCACATCGTATCAGATCAAAGAGGTAAAACAAAATAAAAAGAATTATCTTAATCTGCTGCTTCTTGCTGATGAGCAGGAGGATATGGTAGATCGTTACCTTGAAAGAGGAACGATGTATATCCTGGAGGAAGATGAAAGTGTTCGGGGAGAATGTGTTGTTACAGATGAAGGTGATGGAATTCTTGAGGTAAAGAATATAGCAGTATTGCCGGAATTACAGAAATACGGATATGGAAGAAAACTGATATCCTATGTGGAGAAGACCTATTCCGGACGGAATGATTATCATGTTTTGCGAGTCGGAACCGGGGACAGCCTGCAGACAATACCCTTTTATGAAAAGTGCGGTTTCCGTGAGACATCAAGGATCAGGAACTTTTTCACGGACAATTATGATCATCCTATATTCGAGGCCGGGAAACAACTGACCGACATGGTGGTTCTTGAGAAGAGTCTAGACATGAAAATTTCATTGTGCGGAGATGATTGCTTCAAATGTCCCAGATATCTTGCGAAAAGTGATGAGGAACTTCAAAGAGTTGCTGAACTGTGGTATCGTGCAGGATATCGGAATCATGTCGTTTCCAATGATGAGATCAGGTGCAGCGGCTGTTATCCGGGAAAGCAATGCGGGTATGGTTTGACAGAATGTACCAATGCTCATGGAGTTGAGAAATGCAATCAGTGTCCTGAGTTCCAATGTGACAAACTTCGGGAGATGCTCCGAAGATCTGCATGTTCGCAGGAACAGTGCAAAGAAGTATGCTCCCCGGCAGAATATGCTAAGTTGAAAGCAGCTTTTTTCAATAAAGAGAACAATCTGAGAAAGTAATTCCAGCTATCAAAAATATGGCGAAAAATATGTGTTGACTTATCCTGACACAAGTCGGCGAATGCCATCATGCCACCACTGATACGATTACTAAAGGGTATCCGTACAGGGGATATATGATCGATATTATATTGTTTTTCTGCGTCATCCTGAATCTGCCGAATATCGTTATCCTGTTTCAGGCTGTTTTTCATATCACTGAAGTTTATTTCCCCGGCATGCTGATGCTTGCTTATGTCAGCTTCCTGTGCCCCTATGTCTGCCTGTTTCTTGGAGGCGTTCTGCGGATTATCGGAATTCCCCGATTTTCATTTCCTCAGAAAATATCTTCAGAAGAGTAATTGTTTACAGCTGGGCAATAATCTGTACATATCAGGCGCATATACTGAATCATACAAGGAGGCCGTGAAAATGAATGAATCATTGCTGATTGCCATTATCATCATCGCCATCGTCATTCTTGCACCGGTCGTGGGCATCTTCATACGGAAAAGAGATTTCAGGCGTCAGGTGACGGGGAAGAAGCCGATCCGGGAAATGAAAGCAGATGAGCATGTCCCGGATACTTCATCGAAGGATGCCTATACGGAAGCAGACCGCCTGAAGGATGAGGCACGGATGTACCGCTTCCGCGATTCAAACGGCGGGTCTGTCATGCATTAAAAGTTTTATCTTCAGAAATCCTGCGTCTTCTTAGGAGAACCCGGAAGAGACCGGTGAAAAAACGAATCTTTATCTTCAACAGGAATATTGACAGGAAAGAGTCCTTCGCTTTGAAGGGCTCTTTTTTTTGCTTCCGTTATGCCTCATAGAACTTTCAACCTTCTATAAGAATTTCTTATCAAAAATGCCGGAAAACAAAATTGATTCGTTTCGCCTCCTCGGGTAAAGTGTTGCCATAAACGAAAAGAGGAGGCATTCAGAGATGTCAAAGAATCTGATCATTTATTATTCCAGAAGAGGCCAGAATTATGCGGATGGCAGCATCCGGAACCTGCCGGTCGGAAATGTCGAGACTGCGGCGAAGTATGTGCAGAAGGCTGTCGGCGGCGATCTTTTTGAAATCGAGCCGGTCTATAACTACTCAGGGGATTACATGACCTGCACGAGGGAGGCAAAGGAAGAACTGAGATCAAAAGCCAGACCGGAACTTAAGAAATATCTGGATGATATTTCCGCGTATGACAATGTATTCGTCATGGCCCCGTGCTGGTGGGGGACATGCCCGATGCCGGTGTTTACGCAGCTTGAAAGACTGGACTTCACGGGGAAGAAGGTATTCCCGTTCATGTCTCATGAAGGAAGCGGTCTCGGAAGCTGTGAGAAGGATATCCGGAACAGCTGCAGGGGAGCGGTATTAGGGGCAGGGCTTGAGGTACAGGGGACGGCGACAGCGCGCAGTGAGGAAAAGATTGCTGCGTGGGCCGGGAAATGTACCGGATGAGGGGAGAAGGAAAATGTCTGTTTCAGAAAAAGCGGCAGAGTACCATGCCCGTATGTTCCCGGAATACAGGTCTTTTTTCAAAACGACGGATCCGGAGTTCATCGAACGGTTCGACAATTTTGCATTTGATGAAGTGATCCGTGAGAGCAGCCTGGATGACAGGACAAGATTCATGGCAATCCTTGCAGTTCTTGTGGGCTGTCAGGGACTTGATGAGTTCCGTGTCATGCTTCCGGCTGCCCTGAACATGGGAGTCACCCCGGTCGAGGCAAAGGAGATCGTTTATCAGGCTGCAGCCTATCTGGGAATCGGCAGGGTCTTCCCGTTCCTGAAAGCAGCCAATGAGGTATTTGAAAAAATCGGCGTGAAGCTTCCGCTTGAAGCGCAGTCGCAGACGACCATGAAAAACAGGATGGAAAAGGGAGAGCAGATCCAGATAGCTGTCTTTGGAAAAGGGATGAAGGGATTTTCCCATTCCGGGCCCACAGAGACAAGACATATCAACCGGTGGCTTACGGACAACTGCTTCGGGGACTATTACACCAGGAGCGGGCTGGACATCAGAGAACGGGAAATGATTACCTTCTGTTTCCTGTCCGGTCTGGGCGGCTGCGAGGCACAGCTGACAGCGCATGCCAGCGGAAATATGGGCATAGGGAACAGCCGGGAGTTCCTGATCGATGTGATATCCCAGTGCGTGCCCTACATCGGGTATCCGGGAAGCCTGAATGCGATTGCTGCGGTGAATAAGGCTGCAGGCAGATAGCAGGATTTATTTGAAAAAAGATTTGAGGATGTCGGCGAATTCTTCGATATAGTACCCAGAGTTGTCTGCCTTCCAGAAGGCATAGTAGCTCCGTGTCACCTGCTTCTTATTGCGGAAGAGGGGAATCCTGCGGATGGCGCCGACGTACTGCACCGGCTCGCTGCCGCCTTCCATGGGAAGGAAGGCATTGCCGGAGAGCAGGAGCATCCTGGCATTTTCTATGGTGTCGGCGAACCGGACGCTTCCGTCAAACCCGAGATCCTTGCGGTAGAAATTCTCCTCTTCGCGTTTCTGGTCCGGCGATGCGACAAGGACGCAGGTGAGATCCTGAAGATCGCTGATCTCAAGATGCTTTTTCACTGCAAGGGGATTCCGGCTGGAGATCTCGATCCGGCAGGCGGCATCAACCAGATGGAAGTTGACGTACAGGTCGGACGGATTCCTGCGCAGGTCGTTTAAGGCCAGATCGATCAGACCGTTCCGCAGACCATCATAAAGCTCTTCATGATTGCCGTAGCTGATCTGGACATCTACCTTCGGATATTTTTCGGAAAATGCAGCCAGTGCCTGCTGGAATTCCAGTCCTCCGTAGCATTTCAGGTATCCGATCTTGATCACGGCCCGGTTATCGTGGTCGATGCGGGAAGTTTCCGTGCAGATCCTGTCAAAGTCAGTCAGCAGTTTCTGCGTCTTCTCATAAAAGTATTCCCCGGCCGGTGTCATGATAAAAGACCGGTTCTGCCTCTTCAGGAGCTGTACGCCCAGGTTCTTTTCCAAAGCCTTGATCTGCTGGGATATGGCCGATTCCGAGATGCAGCATTCCTCAGCGGCTTCTGCGAAACTGCCGCACCGGATGACTGCATGGAAATATTTAATCTGTCGGATCATGTATATTTCCTTCCTTCAACGTAAGCATAGCAGAAAAACGGTCAGGGGTAAACGATAAGTTTATCTTATTGAAAAGGGGCCAAAATCGAATTGCTCCGAAGAGCAGACACAGATAAGATGAAATCGAAAAGAAAAACAGAGAGGGTAACAGAGAGAATAACTGAAAGGAAGAATGCGCATGCGTAAAAAGGAAGTCATGCTTTTGACAGGTGCCGGACAGATCGGAATGGCAATCGCCCGCCGTGTCGGATATGGGAAGAAGATTCTGGTCGGAGATAAGAATGAGAAGAATGCAGAAGGAACCGCGGAGATCATGAAGAATGCCGGGTTTGATGCGGAACCCGTCGGGATGGATCTTTCCTCCAGGGCATCCATTGACTTCATGATAAAAAAAGGACAGGAGTATGGGGAAATCAAATACCTCATCAATGCTGCCGGCATGTCGCCGAGCCAGGCGTCCATAGAAGCAATCCTGAAGGTTGATCTGTATGGAAGCGCCGTTCTGATGGAAGAGGTCGGAAAGGTCATCGCCGAGGGAGGGGCGGGAATCCAGATTTCCAGCCAGTCCGGTTTCAGGATGCCCTCTCTTACCCCGGAGCAGGACCGTGCGCTGGCCATGACCCCGACGGAAGAACTGCTTTCCCTTGATTTCCTTCGCCCGGAAAATGTGAAGGATACGCTTTACGCCTATCAGCTGTCGAAGCGCGCCAATGAAAAGCGCGTGATGTATGAGGCGGTCCGATGGGGCGGAAGAGGAGCACGGATCAATGATATCGCTCCCGGTATCATCGTGACCCCGCTGGCGATTGATGAGTTCAACGGCATACGCGGTGATTTCTATAAGAACATGTTTGCAAAATGTCCGGCGGGAAGACCGGGTACGGCGGATGAAATGGCAAATATAGCGGAACTCCTGATGTCTGATAAAGGTGCATTTATTACGGGCTCCACGTTCCTGGCAGACGGAGGGGCAACGGCTTCTTACTATTACGGCCCTTTGCAGCCGGGAAAGAGCGGAGGTGCGTCATGAGTATATTTGATGAGCTGCAGGGCGGAAAAGCCTGTGACATCCGGGAGCCGGAATACCAGAAAGAGGTCCACGGTGAGATCAGCCGCTGCGACCATATCTGCTGGAAGATCCGGCAGACCGATCCTCTGGAAACGGAAACAATCATCGGACTCGAGAAGGAACTGTTCCTCGGCACGCAGGGAGAAGGGACCTTCCTGACGCCACCCTTCAATATCGACTGCGCAAGTCAGGTCAGGCTCGGAAGCAATGTCTATATCAACCACAATGCAGACATGATGGCCCTCGGCGGCATCGAGATAGAAGACGGCGTCATGATCGGTCCGGAGTCTGCCATGCTTACCGTGAATTATGAACCGAAGAACATCCGGGTCGTCATGACGAAGAAGATCCGCATTAAAAGGAATGCGTGGATCGGAGCACGCGTCAGCATCCTCCCTGGGGTCACAATCGGTGAAAACGCAATCATCGGCACAGGCAGTGTCGTGACGAAAGATATTCCGGATAACAGCATTGCTGTAGGAAATCCGGCGAAGGTGATCCGTGAGATATGAAATCGAAAAAAGGAGGAACATGAAATGGAACAGACTTATATCACGCTGAACAACAATGAGAAAATCCCGCAGTTCGGACTCGGCGTCTATATGATTGCAGGCGATGATGCCGCGAAACAGGCATGTCTTGATGCCCTGAAGAGGGGCTACCGCCATATCGACACGGCGCATGCCTACCAGAACGAGCGCGGCGTCGGCGCGGCCGTAAAGGAAAGCGGCATACCCCGTGAGGAGATCTGGATCACCTCCAAGCTCTGGCCCAGCGAATACGGCGAGGGCAGGACCATGGCCGGAATTGACAGAATGCTCTCCCGACTGGGAACGGATTATATCGATCTTCTTCTGCTGCATCAGCAGTTCGGCGATTATCTCGGTGCATGGCGCGACATGGAAAAGGCCGTGGCGGAGGGGAAAGTGCGGAGCATCGGACTTTCCAATTTTGAGTCGGGACGTCTGGAGGAAGTGCTTTCTGCATCTGAAATCAAGCCGGCCGTGCTCCAGGTGGAGTGCCATCCCTATTACCAGCAGACGGCGCTGAAGAAGCGCGTCGCAGCTTACGGCACTGCCATCGAGTGCTGGTATCCCATCGGCCATGGGGATCAGGGGCTGATCGGCGAACCGGTCTTTGCGGAACTTGGGAAAAAATACGGAAAGAGCAACGTCCAGATCATCCTGCGCTGGCATATCCAGGAAGGCAATATCATCTTCCCGAAATCCACGAATCCGGAACATATCCGTGCCAACTTCGACATCTTTGACTTTGCGCTGACGGAGGAGGAAATGAACCGTATACGGGCACTGGACAAGGGCATTCGCTATTTCAACATGAGCCTTTCAGACCAGGAAAAGATGCTTGGCGCCTTCAGGCCGGCTGATTAACAATCAGATTGAAATGACAGCGTCTTTTCTCTTTGTCACCGCAGAAAAGAAAAATCGGTTTTATATGGGAGTGGATGGTATCCTGTATGTAAATAAACGGCGACAATAAAAATATGCCGAGACAGCGAGGAATGTGAATGGCATATCGGGTAAACAGGCGGCTGAAAAAGGTGTGATTTGGAAAGTATAGTTATTTGGGTCTGGGAAATACCAAATCTTCCCAGAAATAAGGGAGATGGTTTCCATCCTTTCAAAATAACAGAATAATTTGAAAGGACAGAAAGCGTTCATGAAAACTGAATATGTTAAAAAATACCTGTTTTTTTTTACGGGTTTATTTGCTATGGCTGTTGGGGTTGCTTTTTCCATTAAGGCAGATCTTGGTACATCGCCTATCTCAAGCGTACCCTATGTATTAAGTCTTGTTGTGCCGATAACAGTAGGGAAAATCACCATAGCCATGCATTGTATATTTATTCTTTTACAGGTTTTGATTTTAGGAAAGAAGTACCAGCCGGTCCAGCTGATGCAGCTTCCCGTTGCCATTGCCTTTGGATTTATGATTGACTTTGCAGTATGGCTTTTAGACGGGATACATTACTCTTCCTATCTTATGCAATGGCTCTTTTGTATTGTCGGCATTGTAATGGTTGCAGCAGGTGTCAGTATGGAGGTTACGGCAAATGTGGTAACTCTGGCAGGTGAGGGACTTGTTTTAGCAGTCTGTAAAGTCGCACCTGTGAAATTCAGCAGCATGAAGGTTTGCTTCGACTGCATGTTAGTAGCGATTGCTGTCTTAATCGGTATTTTCACCAGAGGCAAAGTGCTCGGGGTAAGGGAAGGAACAGTTGCGGCGGCGATGTTCGTGGGGCTGCTTTCCAAACCAATCGGCAGGCCAATGACAAAATTAATGGACAGACTTCTGGGAAGGAGCAGCATACAGCCTGAGGCAGAATAAAGTGTTTAAAATGGTGTGCCATTGAATGAATTTAAGACGGCTGTCAAGTTTGACAGCCGCCTTTTACATTTCTTGATATTGTTCAGTATTGCTTTTCCATATATAACGCAATTTGGGAAAAAACAAATAAGAGTTGATCCTGACCTGTAATAGAATGGGCATAGGACTCAAATCTGCAGTTATTTGATGTTCAGAAATTCTGAGGCTTTCCGGATGCTCCGGAAAGTCTTTTTTTGTATGCGTCTTAAGGAAATCTTAAGGTCCTGCATAGTTTATTCTTCATCTTTTTTCGGGTATGATGGTTCCATGAGGAGGCGGAAAATGTACAACATCCTGATCTGCGACGATGATCGCGACATCGTCAATGCACTGAGAATTTATCTTTCGGATCCGCAGTATGACATTTTCGAGGCTTATTCGGGAGAAGAAGCCCTGGAGGTCATGCAGTACGAGAAGATTCAGTTTATCCTGATGGACATCATGATGCCGGAGATGGACGGCATTTCCGTCATGGTAAAAATACGGGAGAACAGCAATGTCCCGGTCATCCTCCTGACGGCAAAAAGCGAGGACAATGACAAGGTGATGGGACTGACCGCCGGGGCGGACGAATGTGTAAAACTTGACGGCGAAAAAGCTTCCCTGACACCGACGTGGATCTGTTCAAGGCCATGCTGAATTTCAGGATTACCATGACTTGATGATGGTCACGACATTCCAGCCGCCTTCGAATGTGTATTTGACGCTGTCCATTGTCTTCTTTACGATATAGATTCCCAGACCTCCGGCCTGGCGCTTTTCCAGCGGAAGCGTGATATCCGGATCCTTCTTCTGCGTAGGATCATAGCGGACGCCGTTGTCGGCGAAGCGGATGGTTGCGGAACTGCCGGAGACTTCACAGCCGAGGGTCATCTTGTCAGCCGTGCTGTAATAGACGATGTTGGAAAGCAGCTCGTCGATCGCGACGTCAACCTGTGTCAGGACCTTCTGCGGTGCACCGGCTGCCGTCAGGACGCTGTCCACGAACTGCGTGGCGGGTTCGATGGATTCGACGGCGGGCGGATAGGTCATTTTCCTCTGATGGCTGCGATTCTCTTTGATTTCCAGGGCGAGCATGGTAATGTCGTCAAACTGCGGAGCACTGCCGACAAAGGCGTCGATGTCCTGATAGGCGGCGATAATGCGTTCTTTGACCGGAATGCCGTCGCGGCTGTTCAGGGACTTGAGAATGCCATCTGTGCCGAAAAGCCGCAGGTCTTTCGTTGTCGCCTCGGTTACGCCGTCCGTATAGACGAAAAGGATGTCACCCGGGTTCAGCTGCAGTTCATACTCTTTATACTTGGATGTTTCCATGCCGGCCAGCACGAAGCCATGGGGGTCTTTGAACATCTCAAAGGGTTCGCCTTTGCGTTTGATCATCGGGTTCTCGTGCCCGGCATTGGAGCAGATCATTTTTCCGGTGGAGATTTCCAGGATGCCGAGCCATACGGTCACGAACATTTCGGCGCTGTTATTTTCCAGGAGCCGGTAGTTGACCCTTCCCAGGACTTCTTTCGGGGACAGGCCGGATTGGGCAGCATTCTTGAGCAGCGTTTTGGCAATCATCATGAACAGGGCTGCCGGGACTCCCTTGCCGGAAACGTCCGCGATGACCAGGGCCAGATGGTCGTCATCGACCAGAAAGAAATCATAGAAATCGCCGCCGACTTCCTTGGCCGGACGCATGGCTGCGTAGATGTCGAATTCTTTTCTGTCCGGGAAAGCCGGGAAGATGCCCGGAAGCATGGACTTCTGGATATTTGTCGCAACGTTCAGCTCGGCAGCGTTCTTCATGGCGCGCGCGTTCTGCAGGACGGAGGAAATCAGAAGCCAGAACTCGATGAGGAAAATGACGCAGATCGTCGCGTACAGGGGAAGGAACCAGACAGAGCCCGGAAAAATGCTCAGGGAGTTGGTTACAAGATTGATGACGTAGAAACCGACGACGGAAACCAGGGGCGCCGCGATATAAGCATCCATCCTGCCGTTCAGGACTTTGATCATTTCCCTGAATTTCAGGCGGAGTGCCCTCCAGTACAGAATGAAAATGATGGTATAGACGATCAGCTTGACTCCGATGAAGAAAATCAGGTTCGGCGTCTCATACGGACTTTCTTTGATGAGTCCGAGGCGGCCGGCCAGAAGGGTGTCGGTCGTTCCGCAGAACATGAAGGTCGACACGTTGGCAATGAGGCAGGACGTCAGTGAAATGAAAAGCTTGGATGACCAGGAGCCCTGATACAGGAACTGGGACACCGCGCAGATGATGGCTGAAAGTCCCAGGATGCCGAAGAAATCATTGGTCAGGTTGGCGCTGTAAGAAAGGACGGTCAGGACATAGCCGGCCGCGGCTGCGGCTGCCCAGACAGCGGAAGTAATGATGACATTGTGCTTTCTCGTCAGCGTGACTCCTGTCAGGATGGCGGCAAATACGGATGCAAGAAAAACAGCAAGGCTCCAAAGCAGTATGACGGTCGACATGTTTTCCCTCCTCAGAACATTTCCATATCACGCAGGATGCTGAAATATTGTTTCAGATAAGCTTCCGAAGCAGGCGTCCATTCCTGATGGCATTGGTGCAGGACTTCCAGCGTCAGCGAATTGTCGGTATCGGTCATTTTCCAGTGGATGTCGGGACGTTCCATCAAAAGCCCTTCGATGATTTTCTTTCCTTCTTCGGTCTTCCTGTAGTCCCGGAGCATCTCTTCAAATGCCGCATCGTCCACGGTTCTGACCGGGATGCCCAGGTCATTCAGGGTCCTGAACATTTCCGCATACGGAATCTCTTCCGGCGGATATACATGGAAAGCGGTCAGGCCGCATCGGATACCGCACAGTTCGACAATCATGCGGGCTACGTCGTCGACCGGCGAGAAATTGGCCGCGGAGCGGCAGACGGACTCCGGAGCTGCCCCCATGCGCACGTAGGAAGACATCTGGCGCGTGAAAGCATTGGTCTTCATGTTCATCTGGAACTCACCGTCGCGGATACGGCCCTGCAGGTTTCCGACCCTCATGATCGAGGCTTTGAGGCCGCGTCCGGCAGCCGCTTTCAGGATGGAATATTCAGCCATGTATTTTGAAAGGATATACTGGTTGCGGATATCCTGTCCGATGTAGAGATCCTGCTCGGTCAGGATGTGTTTTTTACCGTCAGCCGGGAAAGAGCCGCCGACGCTGATGGTCGATACCTGACACAGGCGGGCGTTTTTCTCCATACAGAAATCAATCAGCCTTCTGGCGCCTTCCGTATTGGTTTCGGAAAGCGTGCTGTCGTGCGAGAAATGCGCGACGATGGCAGCCGAATTGATGACCGTGTCGATCTTTTCCGTGAAGGGGGCGGCAAAGATGCCGGGGTTTGACAGATCGCCCTCGATGACTTCCCATTTTGTCCCGTACAGATCGTCAAAGTCGTTTTCACCGTAATAGAACAGGGCCGTGCGGACTCTTGTTTCAGGCGCGCGTTTTCCGTCCGAGCGGGCCAGACAGAAAACTTTATTGAACCTGTCCGGATGTTTCATCAGCTCAAGAAGGATGTGCACGCCGAGATATCCGGTTGCTCCGCTCAGAAGAACTGTTCCGAGGAATTCTTTTTCCGGAAGGATTTCCGGATGATAGTTCAGTACGGAAGGGATGCCTTCGTAATCCAGGTTTCCAAGTCCGGCTTCGTCATTTTCCGGAGCCTTGTCTGCAAGCTTTGCTGCAAGGGCGGCGGGAGTCGGCGCTTCGTAAATCATGCGCACATTCAGGCTGCCTTCGCCGAAACGGGTTTCCAGCTCCATCATCAGCATGACGGTATCGAGCGAAGTGCCGCCCATCTCGAAGAAATTATCAGCGGCGCCGATGCGGTCGCATTTCAGGACAGCCTGCATTTTTTCGCAGATGAATTTTTCGCTGTCGTTTGATGGCGGCGTATAGTTCTGACTGAATTCGACCGGATAATCCGCAAGGGCACGGAGGTCTGTTTTTCCGCTGATCGTGTGCGGCATTTCCTCCAGGCGGACAAGCGCGTTCGGGACCATGTAGGGCGGCAGCTGGCCGCGCAGATGTTTTTTCAGATCATCTTCTTTTATTTCCGCCGATTCTTCCGAGGTATAGAAGCAGACGAGGTATTCGGATTTTCCGGACTTGCGGACAATGCAGGCATCGGAAAGGACGCCCGGATACTGACCGACCGCGTTCTCTATTTCAGGAAGCTCGATGCGCAGGCCGCGGAGCTTGATCAGGCGGTCGTTACGTCCCTGGTAGATCAGGCAGCCGTCTTTATCGAGATACCCCAGATCTCCCGTATGGTAAATGGAAAGACCGTTAAGAATGCAGAATTTCTTCTCCGTGATTTCCGGAAGGTTTTTGTATCCGAGTCCGACGCCTGCTCCATAGATGCAGATTTCGCCGGAGGCTCCGTACGGGATCAGCTCGGAATTCCTGTTCAGGATCAGGAGGCCCGTATTCGCGATCGGCCGGCCGATCGAACGGTTGTCCCCGTCTTCTGTTATGGTGGCGCCGATGGTCGTTTCCGTTGGCCCGTAGCCGTTGAAAATCCTTGTGCCGTAATTCTTTTTCAGTTCATTTACGAAACTGCCGAGCAGGACTTCCCCTGCGGAAAGGACGGCGCGTATGCCGCCGAAGACTTCCGTAAAAGCGGGAAGCTTCAGATAGGAAGCCAGTCTTGACGGCGTGCAGTGCAGGATGTCGGCGTGATGAGCGGATATGATTTTCGCCAGGGCAGCAGGATCGGTCAGGGCATTTTCCGGAGTCAGCTCGACGAACATGCCGTTCATCAGCGGCACGAAAATCTCGTAGAGGGAAATATCGAAGCCGATAGATCCCACGGCGGTTATGCCATGGCAGGGAGCGCTGCCGTCCAGGCCCGTAATGGCGCGGTTGAACGGATTGCTGTCAGGCAGGACAATGCTGACGATGCCGGTGTGCGGAAGAATGACGCCCTTCGGCTTGCCCGTGCTGCCGGATGTATAGATCATATAGGCCGGAGAGCGCGGATCGATGTCCGGCTGCGCTGCCTGCGGTTCGGATCCGGCCAGCTCTTTTATTTCCAGAAAGCCGGCGGGTGCATTTTCCACATCGTCCGAGGAAATCAGGAATTTTGCCCCGCTGTCGGAAAGGATATTTTCGATGCGTTCTGTCGGGTACTGGGAATCAATCGGGACAAAGGCCGCGCCGGTTTTCAGTATACCGAAGATCGTCGGAATCATATAGAGGTTCCGGTGCAGAATGAACGCGACGACATCGCCGCATCTGACGCCGTGACTTTCCAGTCCGCCGGCAATCCGGTCGGAGAGTTCATCAAGATTGGAAAAAGTGAGGGTTTCATTTCCCGCATAAACGGCCGGCCTGTCGGCATTTTCCCTGACCGCTTTCCGGAAAATAGAAACAATCGTGTCTTTTTGGCTGAACGGAACAGTCTTTCCTTTTACGGAATAAAGGCGCTCCTTCTCTTTGGCGCCGACAATCGGGATTTCCGGGAGAGGCTTTCCGGACAGGCCGTCTTTTATGATGCCGAGGATGCTGTCGATGAAGAAGTGAATGCGTTCCTGATCATAAAAACCGTTATTCAGGTCAAAGGAGAAGCGGGCAGTGCCGTCAAAGTTGAAAATATTCCAGGTCAGGTGATTGCGCATTTCACCGGCGACGCTTACATCGACGGCGGCGCGGACATTTCCCTCAAGCCTGCAGCTGTAATAGTTCAGGACATATTCCGAAAAGCTGTCTTCCGTCAGGTCTTCTTCGCGGCACAGATTCAGGATTTCGTCGAAACCGTACTGCTTATGAAGCGCCGCGCTGCGTGCCGATGACTGTGCACTCAGGCACAGACCGGTAAAATCGCGGCAGCCTGAAACATGGACCCGTACGGGAATCAGCAGCGTATAGCATCCGAGGGTCTGCCTCTGTGAAATGGTACGGTTCAGTCGCGGCATCAGGATGACGGCATCATTTTTTCCGGCAGCTTTTGCCATGTAGAGAGCCAGTGCACCGAGGAAGACATAGGCAGGATTCAGGCCGTTTTCCGCAGAGAATTTTTCAACGGCGGAATTCAGGTCCTGATCCGGCGTATAGGCATATTCGGTTTTTTCTGCTGAGGATTCCCCCGAAAACAGGGCAGGCCGGAAATCGGCATTTTCAAAATATTCAAGCCAGAAGTCTTTATCATTTTCCGGTACGGAGTTTTTCTCATCGGTGAAAAATGAAGATTCCGGAAGTTCCTTCCCTTCCAGTGCATCGATGATACGCTGGCAGAAAAGGCTCATGCCGTATCCGTCAATGATCAGGTGATGGAAACGGGCATAAAGCATGACGCCGCCTCCTGAAACAGGAATCGCTTCGATGCGGTACAGCTCGCCTTCGGCAAACGGAGTCTTATCCATTCGGCCGGTGTAGACGGAAATGTCATCGGCTGTCATTTCACCCAGGATATTTGTCAGGGAAACCGGTGCGTCATTCAGGTTAAAGGAAGCCCGACTTCCGTCGGTCTTCAGGGATGCGCGGAAGATGTCGGCGGAAAGCAGGACTTTGTCGGCTGCCTGTCTGACCGCATCTGTCTGAAAGCCGTCGATCTTCATTTTCACGGAAATGACATTGATCGCGCTGTGCCGGCTGACGATCTCGTTCTGCCAGATTCCCGCCTGCGAAAGGTTTATTGAATATTCAGTCAAAAGATAAGCCTCCGTTTCATAGAGGATCCTGATATTATCATAAATAATTTATACCATATTTCATGCATATATGCCATCTTAAAGAGTTTGATGGCTCTGCCAGAATGTCCGGGCCGTATTCCGAAAAAGTTACGTTTAAAAGGCGAAATGAGTTGAAACAGATGAATTCTGAAGAGGAAAATTCGGGCAAACGCGTAAAGCGGGCGCAGCTGAAGGATTCTCAGCTTGAACAGGTGCAGGGCAGGCCATGCAGCTGATGCAGATGCTGAGGACAAGACAGATTGACTGTGATAGAATAATCATGATCGAATTCACGAAACATACGATTAGAAAGGGACAAATCCGATGAACCAACAGAGCATAAAAAAACTTCTGGCCAACCGGAAACTGGTAGAAAAGTTCAAAGCATGTTCAGACGTGGAAGAGATTCAAAATCTTGCGAAAGAAAACGGCCTGGAGCTGACACAGGAGGAAACCATTAAAGCACTTGAGTTTTTTAAGGGGAACGAACTGCAGGATGAAGAACTGAATTCTGTGGCAGGCGGCGGCGGGACCAGTCCTGATGTAGTCATACCAAACCAACCGGACGACTGTTGAAATGCTCATTTAAGAGACAATGCTTTGCAATCATGCACTTGCAGGTTTTTCGAAAAAGAACTCGGATATTTTCCAGTGAAGTTGACCGAGGCGTCGCAGAGTGATCTGCGGCGTCTTTTTTTGAAAGGTACGGAAATATCATATTGACAAATCTTGATCTGGGGAGTACTGTTGTCACATCAGTAGAAATTGATTTGATGTGAAGGCAGCAGCCATCTTTCCGGATGGCTTTCCTTTTGAAAAAAACATCGAAAAATATTGATTTGATAAAATAAGAGAAGAGGTTTTTTATGGGTGTATGGGATTTTATTCAGAATCAGGTTCTGGGCCTGAAATGGCTAAATGAAATCATCGGTTCTGCACTTTCTGCTTTAGGCTTGGATATTACCTCCCGTCTGGGCGGGAGCATACAGTTTTTCCTGTATGACGTGCTGAAGATCACCTTCCTGCTCTGCCTGCTGATCTTTATCATCAGCTACATCCAGAGCTTTTTCCCGCCGGAGCGAAGCAAGAAGATTCTCGGACGCTTCCACGGGATAGGGGCTAATTCCATTGCGGCACTGCTTGGTACGGTGACGCCGTTCTGCTCCTGTTCCTCCATTCCGCTTTTTATCGGATTCACCAGTGCGGGACTTCCGGTGGGCGTTACGTTTTCGTTCCTGATCTCTTCGCCTATGGTCGACCTCGGCAGCCTTGTGCTGCTGATGAGCATTTTCGGCGCGAAGGTAGCCGTTGTCTATGTCATATTCGGTCTGATCATAGCCGTTGTCGGCGGTACGATTATTGAGAAGCTTCACATGGAGCGCTATGTGGAGGATTTCATAAAAAATGCCGGCGGAATCGACGTTGAATCTCCGGAACTCACTGTACGCGACCGTCTGGTTTATGCAAAGGATCAGGTTGTCAGCACCTTCAAGAAGGTTTTCCCGTATATTCTGATCGGTGTCGGCATCGGTGCCGTTATTCATAACTGGATTCCGGAAAGTGTTGTGGAAGCCGTTCTCGGAGGCAATAATCCGTTCGGCGTCGTGCTGGCTACGCTGATCGGCGTACCGATGTATGCGGATATTTTCGGCACCATTCCCATTGCGGAAGCCCTGCTTGGCAAAGGCGCACAGCTTGGGACCGTACTGTCCTTCATGATGGCGGTCACGACGCTTTCGCTTCCTTCGCTCATCATGCTCCGGAAGGCTGTCAAACCGAAGCTGCTGGGACTGTTCATCGCAATCTGCACCGTGGGAATCATTATCGTCGGTTATCTTTTCAATGTGCTTCAGCCGTTCCTTGTAGGATGAAGCTGTCCGTATCAGTGTTCGGCAGAGGTCGAAAATATTCGATATGAAATGATGGGAGGAGAATATGGCGAAGAGTAAAAATGAAGGAATCAGTTTTTTTCAGAAGTATCTGTCTGTATGGGTAATTCTCTGCATGGTGATCGGTGTCCTTCTGGGACACTGGTTTCCGGCTGTCGGCACGTTTCTGAATCAGTTTGAGTATTACAAGGTTTCCATTCCCATGGCCATTCTGATCTGGATCATGATCTATCCGATGATGATGAAGGTCGATTTCAAGAGTGTGCAGAACGTCAGGAAGAATCCCAAGGGACTCTACATCACATGGATTACCAACTGGCTCATCAAGCCGTTTACGATGTACGGCATCGCCGTGCTGTTCTTTTTTGTCATCTTCAAGGGTCTGATTGCGCCGGAACTTGCAACGCAGTATCTGGCCGGGGCGGTGCTGCTCGGCGCGGCGCCCTGCACGGCGATGGTATTCGTCTGGAGCACGCTGACAAAAGGCAACCCGGCCTATACTGTCGTTCAGGTGGCGACCAACGATCTCATCATCCTGTTTGCATTTGTCCCTATCGTAAAGTTCCTGCTGGGCGTATCCAACGTCAGCGTCCCTTACAGTACGCTGATTCTCAGCGTCGTGCTTTTTGTGGTGGTGCCTCTGACAGCCGGAATCCTGACACGTGTACTGGTCATCCGGCGGCGCGGTGCTGAGTATTTTGAAAAGAAATTCGTCCATAAATTCGACAGCGTGACCACGATTGGTCTGCTTCTTACCCTGGTGATGGTATTCATGTTCCAGAGCGAAGTGATCTTAAAGAATCCGCTTCATATCCTTCTGATTGCAGTGCCGCTGATTCTGCAGACCTATCTGATTTTCTTCATTGCCTATTCTGCCTGCCGCATTCTGAAACTGCCTTACGATATCGCGGCTCCTGCCGGCATGATCGGGGCATCGAATTTCTTTGAACTGTCAGTTGCGGTAGCCG